>Ga0209430_1000547_pt1 | contig 37521 bp, 33 predicted proteins | sample BarGraIncub1133A_FD_184504 | JGI IMG/M metagenome (GOLD analysis project Ga0209430, IMG submission 184504) | Arctic peat soil microbial communities from Barrow, Alaska - Barrow Graham LP Incubations 11-33A (SPAdes) (version 2) | ecosystem: Environmental > Terrestrial > Soil > Wetlands > Peat... | reverse complement strand
AACTCAATTTTTGAGACAATGCCCTTATCTGCTACATCAAAATAAATTTTAGATATAAGACTATTTGAGAGCATTTCTTTTTTCACAGCACTATCTAGTATAATTTTAAATTCATCAGTATATTTTTCAATGAAATTCTTTTGAAATAGCTTATTTTCATTCTGTTCAACTCTAAAAGAAACTATATTTTCTCCATTTTTAAAATTATATAGATTAATGAAGAGTTCTCTTTTAGCTACTGGTATGTTCACGACAAGTTTTTTATCTTTAAATATAATATACTTAAAATCCAGCGAAAGTGGCTCAAAATCCCCTCTTTCAGAATAATCTATTGTCAAAAGATTAAAACCATCTTTTTTTTCTACCTTAATTTTTATGCTAATATCATTTTCAAACTTAAATTTATCTGACTGATTACAAAGTCTGATGCTACCGAGATCTTCCCAAATATAGTCTAAAAACGCCTCACCTTCAGCTTCATCAAAACCTATTTCACTTGTATATAATTCTTGTTTTTCCGAGTCATAATCATAGTCACTGCTACTATATTTTCGCCTTACTTTTAGTCTACTCAAAAAATCCAAGATTTTTATATCATTTCTTTCGAAATGCATCTTATTGGGCTCAAACATAAAGTTTTTACTAAAATGGAACGAATGTGACCCTTCCATTGTTTCTAAAAAATGTCCAATATCTATTACTCGATACATTTTATCCATGCCAACAAAAAGCCCTAATTTCATAAATTTCCCATCAGTCAGGAAATCCAGATAAATTTCTAGCTTGACAGCAACTTTGCTAAACGTGGCATTTAAGCCTTTACAAAAAGTCGTTTTATTAAATTCAATAGGTTCATTTTTATAATCCATGACTAGCTCATCCTTCAAATAATTTAATTAACCAATTCAAATCTTGATTTATCCTCAATTTTGAACATTGAAGCAGACAACACTTCATCCTCTTCCTCATGAATGTCTTTTTTAATTATCTTTAGTTCTAGATACTCATCTTCTCTACCTACTTCACGTTCTATATTAAGAGTATAAATTAAATTAAATCTATCAAATATTGTGTGTTCTTTCAAGTCAGTGAGACAAATCATTTGCGTATTATATTTTTTTGCGATCTCAAACAAAGGCTTTAAAAGATGTTCAGAGGTTATTGGACCAAATGGGTTGTCCATTATCAACACCTTGCTTTCCAGATTAGTACCTAATAAGTTTTCTCCCCTCATATATGTTAAAAGGGAAATAAACACAACAAAAGCACTTACAAACTTTTCTCCTCCTGAATTCTGCTCAATAACCTGCTTCCAGGTCTTTTTCTTGAGTTTATTCGGCTCAATTTTAATTAACGTGATTTCAATTTTATTTATACTGACTAGCCTATCAAAAAGGTCATACGTGCTAATTTCATTAGTCAAAAGTCCTTCTATTGATTTACCATGTTTAAATAAGCTAACACAATTTCTAATAATATTTTTAAGATATTCCTTTAAGGATATATTCTCAAGTTCATCTTTCTCGGGCAAGTTAATTATAAGCATTTTACATCTTTTACCATCAACGTCAATAGTGGAATTCCTGTCAATATTATTCATTTCATCGTAAACATTTCTAAGATAGCTGAGGGTGTTATCTACTATGCAGGTTTCCATATTGTCAATTTTTTTTATATCAATGTAATGTTGCTCTAGCTTTCTGTCAATCTGCAAGTACACCCTGTTGAAAGCATTTAGCGCATGAACAGGGTGATATCGCTTCTCGCCCTCTAGTATCGAATTAAATAGACCTTTAAACACTTCAGCTTTTAGGGTGAATTCGCTCTCAAGTTCAGTATACATTGATGTAAGGACAGTCCTAGTATCACTAATTATTACTGTGAATTCTTTAAACTCCTTAATCAGCCGTAAAACATATAAATTAAGATCACCTTCAATTATTTGTATTTCAATAATTTTAACCGCAAAAACCGAAAATTCCTCAAGCCCGAATCTGGCTCTCTGTAAATTATTTTCCAGTATCTTTATTTGAGACACTTCCTTCTCAAAGCCCCTCAATTTGACTTTCATTAGCGCCTTATCGCTATCAAAATCTAGATCTCTAATATATTCTCTTTGTTTTGGCGCGTCATATCCACTTTTCTCTTTTATACTCTTATTCATATATTTCAAATCCGAATTACACTCAGCTATTTTAAATTGCGTGTCATTTTTATTTTCAGATATTTCCTTTAATATATTTGTAATTTTACTTAATTCTTGTTTGATATTTTCAAAATCAAATACATTGAATTCCTTTCCCAAATATAACGATTCTTCAATTCCAAAGGCATCAATAACTTTTTGTTTTTCATTTCTTTGATATTTATAATCCTCAAGAATATCTTTAAGACTTTGAATTTTGCCACTTATTCTAGAAGTAAACACCAATAATTTTGCTTCCAACTTCTCTATGTCTTCATCGATAAAGTTGCACACTTTAACATCACTGTATCTTTGATAATTAAGCTTGTCCCTCTCCAAAATCGCATTGATATTAGATGCTTTTAAATTTTCATCATTAATAAACCCTTTTGTTTTAGATATACACTCTTCTATGTCTTCAACGCGTACTTTTTCATTTTTCAAAGCTTCCTCTTTGTGTTTTTTTACCTTTAAATCAGAGGAATACCCATCACACTTTTTTATAAAGTTTTGGCAATCTTCATTTTTTCTCATGAATCTGTTTTTCATATTTTCCAAACTATTTAATTCAGAAATATCTGCTGCTTCGCTTTTCTTAAAAATAATTAATTTTGCTTCTTTGTCCAAAATTTCCAGTGATACTTCAGCTAGATCCGAAGTAATAGTTCTCAGCTCTTGCTCAAGTGCAGCAACCCTCTCCTTGGTATATGAAAATCCTTCAAGTTTTACAATATTAGTTTCAATATTTTTTAATGCTTCTTTAGCATTTTCGATTATTTTGTTGTTTTCATTTATTTTAGAAGTAATTTCATCGCAAATCTCTTTCAGATAGCTCTTATTCAAAATCCTATCATCAAAAGCAATCAAAAAATCTATATTATCAACAGAATGAATATTGTTCCTTGTCTTTACAACCAACGCTTTCTCAAGCTTTTCTCTTTCAATAATTGGAATTACAGGGGATAATGCCGATTTGAATTCGATATCTTTAATAAGACTGAGTTCAACCTGTGAAACAATTAGAGAATAGGGTAAAAATGGGTTGTTTTTTACCAACTTCAATTTTGATATCTTATTATCAGTAATACTCCTTAACCATTCATAACCGAATTCGACAAGAATATTTTTGTCTTCGAATATTTGTTTTAGCTCCTCTGGTAACTCAAAAGCCTTTCCTGCTTCATAATGTTTATACTGCTTTCTAAGTATAGAATTTCTAAGACTTCTGTCACTTATTAATTTATTATATTTCTCCTTATCACCATTTAAAAGAATAAATACTTTTTCTCTATTAAAAAGACAATCATCCTTTAACTGATAGTCTTTTATAACTTTATAAATAGCCTTTTTTTCATTCTCAAATAAATTATAGAAAGTTTCTTTTTTACTTTTTTCTATCGCCAATATTGGGTATTTATTTCTTAGTTCCTTTAATTCATTTTCTAAAATCTCCAGTTGTATCTGATTTTGGGAACGCTTTTCCATAATGTCTTGTATACTTTTCAAAATGGCTGTTTCTTCACTATCTAACATCATCTTCAAGACATTCATACTATCAATATCAAATTCAAGGGTATTAATATTTTTTATAATCTCAAAATCAGAGTAAAGTAATTTTAAAGTGGAATGGGTTTCATTAAAAACTGCAATTCGTGAACGAATTGTAATAAGGTCGTCATTTAAAGCTACTATATCTTTTTTAATTTTTTCATGCTCATTTATATATATGGACAGATTATTTTTCTCGTTATTCAGATTTTTTCTGTTATCTTCTATTGTTTTTTCCAATAGAATTATTTTGTCTCTATACTTTTCCTTCAACGAATATTCAATATCTTGAACAATATTTTTTATATCTTCCTGCTCCAGATTTTCTTTTTCTAGTTCTGTTTCAAATTTTGTCAGTTTGAAATTTAGATTTTTCAACTCCTCCTTAATTTTCGAACACATAATAAGGTTACTTTTATATTCAAATTCATTGTAATCTACTTTTAACTGTGCAATTTTTTTATCTGCCTGAAAAGACTTTTCCTTCAAATTTTCTAAAATTGATGATATTTCATAATATTCACCAGATAACTTCTCATATTCAAGCTCTTTAATATCATCCTCTGCAAGTTTTATATTTGTAGTAAATTCTTGTTTTTTGAAATTAAGTTCATTAATTTTTTTTTGGATAAATAAATATGCATTTCCAAGCATGTCCTTGTTTTCTTGTGATTTTGTAAGTAATTCACCATAGCCGTTTAAATTCTTTAATATATCTGCTGATTTTATTTTAAAACCTTCAAATATTTCACGTTCACTAATCATGTCTTCATTCTTTACGAGCTGCTCGGTGTGATTTTTGATTAGTTCTTTTATGTTTTCAACGAAATTCCCATTTTTGTTTAATTGGTCCTCTATTGTAGGTATAAACCATTTCTTAATTAAAGCACTATTTGTTTTACAATCACTAAAAAAAGAATTTAGTCCAGCTTCAGCCTCATTAATTCTTACCATAAGGTACTTCCATTCAAGTTGATTGATTTTATACGAAAGAAGTCTTCTAGCATATTCTTTTTTATCATCCGCTAGATCCCATTTAAATACCCAGACCTTGCTCCCCTCTTTTTCTGCATTCGAAAGCATTCTAATGACTTTGTCATATTCAAGTAATCGAACTATTCCTCTTTCTTCTTCCAGAAGTTCAATGTTTTTTATATCAAATTTATTCTCTTCTTCATATTCTGAAATAAAGGTAACAATTTTCAGGCTTTCACTTTCATCCTCAATACTTTTACTAAGAACTTTCTTGATACCAATACCTGTTAATACTCTTTTTGAACTATCATCTAAAATCCATTCTATCATGATATAAACAGGCGCTTTTGAATTTGCAAAATAGCTTTTGAATAGCCTGTCCTTAAGTTTCTGCTTAGGAATTATAGGTTGCATCATCATTTGTACTAGTACAGTTTTTCCTCCACCATTCTGAAGGTTTATTAAGGTATCTTCTCCATCATAAAAATCAAAGGTCTGGTCATAAATATGCCTATTGTCATTATATGTAAAATTTACGAATCTTATTTTACTTATCTTAGCCATTAAACTCTCCTTAAAATGTTTTCAATTACCTCAAGTCTTTCGCTGTCTAAAAAATTATATGTCATCAAGTGAGTAAACTTATTAGTTGGACGTATATCTTCCTCAATCATGTCGTAAATTAAGAGATCATGCTTTGTAAGGAACCCACATACGCTACGTATGTAGCCGTACTTGGTCTTCCTCCTTCCGGCTTCATCTATTTGAAGTGCATTCCAATGCTCAAACATCTCTGTTATATTAAACATCGCGGCTTCCTGCTCGATTTCAATATTTTTTTTGGACTTTGCAAAACTAATCCTCGAGGTAATAACTTCTTCTAGTTCAGTTATTCTTATAAAATCCCTTGATTTTACAAAGCTTCCCTTTCCACTAAAAAACACTGTAATAATAATAACTATAATATATTGTGACAAATAAAAATCTATTTTCCGAGCATCATAGCTTATAATTTTTTGCAAGTCCATATCCTTTATCCCTAAAACATCATTGTCCTCTTTGGGTATAAGATATACCACTTGACTAAACTTCTCTATTAACACGTCACTTTCCCTAGCCAAAATTTCAAGCAAGTTCCTCACTTCACTGTCCGAATAGTCTAGGTAGAGCTCCTTGTTATTATCAAAAGTTAGCTCTCCTTCTTTCAACAGAAAATAGTAGATTCTCATTGCCTTTTCCAGATTTAATTCATTCAAACTATATTCACCTCAACTTTAAACAAAATATCAGGACAGTTCAGTCCCATCACTTTCTCGAAGGCACTAGGATCAACCTCTCCTGAGCACTCTGTGATACTACTTTCAAGTAATGAACTGTTCCCATTTACATTTAGCGTTCTAATTTCCAATAGCTTCTCAGGTATAAATATGCTCTTTTTCCGTGAAATAAGAATTTTCAAGTTTGAAATAGAATTGTATTTTTTATCCCTAGTTAATAGTTCAAGAACACAATATTTAATGTCAAAAGACTCTGACGGATTAAAAACAATCTTCTTTTTCTGTGCTTTTATTGTAGAGAAATCTACTTCTTTTAAACTACTTAGTTGAAGTAGTACATTTGTCAACACCTTAATATCAGGTACAAACTTATGATATACATCTTTTGCTTCTAAAACTAACTGAGATAGAGAAATCTCTTTTTCAGGGCTTTCCATAGCACTCTTACATATTACTTCTAATATATTGAGATATTTTTCGTTTGTAGCCCGAATTTTTATCTCATTTTCGCTTTCGTATTTATTAAAATACTTTTCAGACATTAAAATGTTGTTGTTTTCGTTCAAATTCTCTGTGATTGTCATTCTTTGTTCCTTCAGAGCCTTATTTATATTAAAAATCTTATTCATCTGAGGCTTGAATAAAGGTCTTAACACTTTAATAAGAGAAAAAGCCAGTGCAGGATTTTCTTCTAATTTCTTTGTAACAATATCTTCAAAATTAATCCTGTTTTCAAACCCTATATAAAGGATGTTATCCACTGCTTCATTATAAATTTTCTGAAGTTCCTGCTGCTTTAGTAATAAATTTGATTGCTCATTTATTATAAACTTAAGTTTGTTCTTAATATATGAAATATCTTCTACTTCCTTGTTCAGAACCACTTTATTAAGACTTATATCACTACTTTCTCTAATCGAATTTTCAACCTTACGTATTAATTCATAAAGATTGTCATAGCCTTCCTTTTGTTCATCAATGGAAGAAAAAGTACTATTATAAATTTTCTCATATTCTTCTATACCTGCGCTACCTATGTCTTCCTTCACTCTTTTAATAAAATAATTTATTCTTTGTATCTGAGTTTTACTAATATTAAATAAGCTGTCTGCATTATTTCTAGCAGCGTTAAAATTTCTCTTTTTAATTGAAAGGCTCAGCTTAAATTGCTCGATAGAAACCTTCATTGCATCTTCTATTTCTAAGGTGTTGAACAAAAACTTGTAGCCTTGAGGAGTCATATAATACGAATAAACGTTTTCACTGCCATTATAAACTCTCTTGTCATCAATCAACTTAACATTAATTTTTTCTTCTTTATTAGTTTCAAAATTATAGGTGCTGAAATAGTAAGGAACTCCTCCATTTTGCAAACAATCCTTTATAAGGAAATCCGATATATGTACATATTCTTCATCAGGTATGTTTTTTTTGATATAATCAACATCTAGCCTTCTTATAAATCCTGCCACATCATTCTTTGTGCAAATTTCTTCGACCAAAGATTTCTCCATAATGAAACACAGAACAAGCATTGCAAGATTGATTGCTTCAGTACTGCTAAATTCATATTCTCGAAGTGTTGTTTTTCTTGAAACCCGTGTTGTAATAAAATCCACAATAGCCACTATTTCAGTACGTCTGTGAAAATCTTTCAAAAAATCGTATGTCAATTTTATTTACTCCGTTTTTAAATAATATTAAAGGTGCTGATACTTTTATATACAAAGAATAACACATTAGCATAAACATTGAAAGCCATGCGTAAAGCATGAAAAGAAATATCTCATTGAATTCACCATCTGTTTAGTTCATTGCTGCCTAGCAAAGTTACATGTTCATGTTAAAACACTGAAGGCATAAGACGCCCTTAATGAGCACTTATGCCTTCTATTATTAGTCGTAAATTTAACTAACTTCCCTTTTTATTCTTTAACGGATCCTATCATAATACCTGATATAAAATATTTCTGTAAGAACGGATACACAAGAAGCATTGGTATCATAGCGATGAATACTTTTGCAGCGTTGAGTGTCTTATTTGAAAGTACAGCCAATTTCTTGTATTGATCAGGAGTCATATTAGCACTTGGCATGTTAACAACCAATTGCTGTATATAAGTTTGTAATGGGTATTTAGCAGATGAGCTTGTCAAAACTAATCCATTAAAAAACTCATTCCAGTGATATACACTGGTAAATAATATAACGGTGGCAATAACAGGCAATGAACATGGAACAAATATCTGGAACAAGATACGCCATGGGCCTGCACCATCCACTATAGCCGCCTCTTCGAGTTCTTTAGGTATACTTCGAAAGAAGTTCATCATAAGTATAACATTAAAAACAGGAAGACTATTACCAAGAACCAATCCCCAAATAGAGTCAATTAAGTTGTAATTCTGCATCGTTAAGTACCACGGAATAAGGCCTCCATTAAAAAGCATACAAAAAACAAGAATCCACATAAATATATTTCGTGTCTTAAATGTACGCTTTGTTTTTGATAATGGGTAAGCCATCATTATTATTACAATCATCGTAAACGCTGTCCCTAGTACCGTACGTTGTATTGAAATCCAAAAGGAGTTAAAAAATAGTTTGTCCGACATAATCTCCTTATAGGAACTAAGTGAAAAGCCTATAGGATATAATGTTACCAAGCCCGCATTTGCGGCAGCTTTATCTGATATAGATACACAAAGTGTGTACCATAGCGGATAGAAGCACGAAAGCATTAAAATTCCAAGGAATATAATGTTAAAACCATCAAATAATCTAGATCCTATTGTTTTACTTCTAACCATTGATATTCCCCCCCTAAAACACTGTATAGTCTGCGTATTTATTTGCGAACCAATATGAGATAACAATCAGTAAAAAGCTTACACCCGACTTGAATAACCCTGCTGCTGTAGCAAGTGAATATTGAAGATTCTGCAATCCTAAACGATAAACCCAGGTGTCCAAAATATCCCCTGTGGAGTATACAAGTGGATTATATAAATTATATACCTGATCAAATCCTGCATTGAGTACATTTCCAAGACTTAGTACACCAAGTAGCACAACTGTCATCGTAAGTGACGGTAAAGTAATATATAACGTATTCTTCCAACGGTTAGAGCCATCAATATTTGCAGCTTCATATAGTTCTGGACTTACTCCAGCTAAAGCAGCTAAAAATATTACAGCGTTGTAACCAAATTCTTTCCATACATCGGTACCTATTAGCAGTTGCCTGAATATACCAGAACTAGCCATAAACAGCTTTGGGTCTCCCCCGAACCAGCCAATAAATGTATTAATAACACCATAGTATCCAAAGATACCAATGACAATTGTCGCCATAATAACCCAAGATAAAAAGTGAGGTAGATATACAACGGTCTGAACAAATCTCTTATATTTCATACTAGTTAGCTCATTAAGAAATAGTGCAAACATCAAAGGCACAATCAAATTCAACAATAATTTTCCTACGGCGATAATAATTGTGTTTACAATTACTGTTCTGGAGTCGTTAAGCTGGAACATATACTTGAAGTTTTCTAACCCAACCCATGGAGAACCAAATATCCCCAATCCCGGATTGAAGTCTTTAAAAGCCATGACAATACCCGTCATTGGTACTAAGCTAAACAAGATAAGCCATAGCATCCCCGGCAGTAACATTAGATAATAATGCTTTTGAACTCCACTTGCCTTCATAGTTTATTACCCCCCTTTCTAAAGTAGTTTTTTAGTATTTGTAGTATTATGCAAACGTTGACTCACATAATTTAATCTATTTTCACAAAAACGTTAAGTCATTTTTCATAAAGAAGGCGCTGAAGAAACTTCAACGCCCTTTTTATCATTTACATTACTATTATTTAAGTGAATCTTGTACTTCTTTTGTAATCTCGTCGCCGCCTTGTGATTTCCAATCGGTTACGAACTTATCAAATGCGCTAACTGGAGATTGACCCATAATGATCTTTAGAACGTTCTCATCTTCCAGCTTCTTAAGGTTTGCCCATTTTGTTTCCATTGTTTTAGTCTGGCTATAGGTTGCGCTATATACCTTTTTGTCTAGTGGTATTGTTGCAAATGGGCGGTCTCCAACCATTATGGAGTACATACGTTGGAAATTACCAAAGTTTTTAATCTGATCAAAATTGCTAATATTTAGTTCATCAAAAGGTGCTTTAATTGTTTCTGTTACAGCCTTAGCATCTTCATATAACATCTTATATGGAGAGCCAGGAACATTGTAATCTTCAGCTTTAGTTTCTCCCTTGAGTACTTTCATTAATTCTTTGTTTTCATACTCACATTCATCAGCTGGAGCCATAACATTACGCAGGGGATACCAGACAATAGCAACTGTTCTATCAAACGTAGTCTCATCACGAACAAGTGCATTATTCATAATAAGAATTGCCTTTGCAACATCCTCGCTTGATTTTTTACTAATAAGTGTATAGGATGTTCCTGTAGTTTTCATATGAGCATTGAATTTCCCATCATCTGTGTACAATGGATAAGCCTGCCAGTTAGCAGTAGGATCATTCTTGAAGGAATCGGGGTTACCATAACCAAGGTTCCACCATGGTCCAAAGAATATACCAGCTTGATTCGCATTTATTGGATCACTTACATTGTCACGAGTTCCCATTTCTGGATCTATTAGACCTTTCTTATACCAATCTGCTAACACAGTTAAAGCTTTTTTGGAATTATCGGTAGTTGTTCCATAGCTAACAGTACCTGCTCCATCATCTAACCAGTAACCTGGATATGCATCAAATGCTGCAAATACTGGATCAAATCCACCCATATTATTAGATGACTCTAAAAATGTAGCATATGGGAATGTTGATTTTGATGGGCCTGCAATACCAATAGTTTTGTCGCCAGCCATTTTGTTATCTATAAATGCCTTTGCAACTATTTCAACATCAGCAATTGTCTTTGGAATTTCTAGTTTAAGCTTATCAAGCCAATCTTTACGGATATTCATTACATGGACACCATCTGGGTCAGCTGTAAGATTTGGTATTGAAACCATTTTTCCGTTGTAGCTTGCGTTCTCTAAACCACGGCCCTCTGTCGTATCCATAATCTTTTTAACTTGCTCAGATTGGTACTGTCCAAACAAAGTAGTTAAATCATATAACAAGCCTGCACTAGCCGCTTTTGTCATATACGTACGGTCTGTAACTACCATACCATCAGGAAGCTTACCTGAAGCAATAGAGAGGCTTACCTTTTGCTTAAAGTCATTTCCCTTTGCTGCTGTCCAATCTACAATAATATTAATATTATACTTATCCTTGAGATAACGAGTATATTGATTGTTTGCAGCTGTATCACCAGCAGGCAAGGTTTTATCTGTTGGGTCAACTTCCAATCCTACATGAACATCAACCGGATTTGCAAACTTTCCAAATGCCGCAGCATCACCTAATGGTGTTGCTACAGTCGCTACAGCGACGCTGCTTGATGCTGCTGTTTCTGTGCTAGTAGCAGGTGCTTTAGTTCCACAAGCTGTAATACTGAACACAAGTACACAAGCGATTGTTAAGCTAAGTATTCTCTTTTTCAACATGAATGCCTCCTTATATTTTGTAGTCCTTGATGAAAGTATAACATGATATTCTTTTCATCAACTCCTGTGTTTGTCTCGTGTTTAACATTAAATATGAAGTTTATGTGAATAGTATGGTATGTATTTGTCCTATAAATTGTAGTCATTTACCTAACCTCTGTTATATTGAACTCTAAATTCAGAGGGAAGCATCTTGGTGTACTCTCTAAAGACAAGCGAGAAATATTTCACATCACCATAGCCCACTGCCTGCGCTATCCATGAAATACTCTGTTTTGTCTGACATAAAAGATCTTTAGACATCATTATCCGCTCTTGACGCAAATAATCATTAAATGTCAAGCCCACCAGTTTTTTAAAACATTGACTAAAATAGCTCCGGCTCATATTAACATAATCAGCTACTGTATCGGCATGCAAGGGAGTTGCTATTTGATCATGCATATATAAAATTGATTTGAGAATGCAAATAGCCGTTTCTCCAGAATCAGTTGACTTAGCTACGTTGGAATAAATCAACTCCCTGTAATGACGTATAAATCCAATTGCTGCTTGAGCATTCTTTATGTCATACCAAGGATCTGACTCTATACGGGTTAAAATTTCCACTTGTGAAACAATTCGAATAAATATCCCTGCCAAACGCTGCTCTGATATACTAGTCTTCAATAGCTGAGTATATAAGCGTCGAAATTCAGTACTGTCATACAGCCAATAGAGGTCTCGCCAGTTCTTCTCCAATTTGATTAGTTGTTCTTCATCGCAGGGAATGTCCTTCCCACTAATAGAACTGCCACTTTCAACGCTATTATCCCGATCCAGCTTAAGCTTTTTTTGCTCATTTTTTTCAATTACTTTTTGTTGAATTCTATTGAAAATTAGTTCATAGTCTTCCATATCAAGCTGCACTTTAGAAATGTAATCAAGTGCCCCTAGCCTAAAAATAGTCTGTACATACTCAAAGTTTTCATAAAAAGTGAGCACGACATAGTACACTTCTGGATAAAGTTTTTGTGTTTCCTGTATAAGTTCAATTCCTGATAACACTGGCATATCAAGATCCACGAACATTAAATCCACAGGATTATTACTTAGAAACTCCAATGCTTTCGCACCATTTGCCGCCTCTCCAACTACTTCCATATCATAAGAGGACCATGGCATCATAGAAATTAAACCCTTTCGTGCAAGTTTATCATCGTCGACAATCAATACGCGAATCATCCAATTCCCTCCTGTTTAAAAGGTAAATATAGTAAAACAGTTGTACCTTGTTTTGGCGCACTTTCAATAAGCATACGCGCACTATCTCCATAAAAGGATTCAAGGATGGAATGCACATAGCGTATGCCAATTCCTCGTCCCATCTTTTTATTATCCATATCTTCCGGATGCTGAAGCATCTCTAGTGTATCTGCACTAAGTCCAATACCATCATCATGAATTCGTATATTTATCATTCCTAAGTTGGTATCCTGTGATATACCAATCTCTATCTTTCCATGTTCGTCAATTCCATGGCTGATAGAATTTTCCACAATAGGCTGAAGTATAAATCGCGCAACAGGATAGTCTAAATAGTTACCTTCTTCAATATTCATTTTTACTTCAAAATCATACCTCATCTGCTGTAATTCAAAATAAGCCTGCAAAACCTTAATTTCAGTCCTAAGTGTGGCACTTTCATTCAATTTTCCTAAATTATAGCTAAGTAAATAATTAAGTGTACAAATGAATTTGTCAATCTTGTCCTGCTTATTTACAACTGCCATCCAATGAACAGAATTGAGAGCATTCATCAGAAAATGTGGATTTATCTGATACATAAGCTTATCTATTTCCAGCTGGTGTCTCTGCTTTTCCTTTTGTTTGTTGTCAATAATCAGTTGTTGTATATGTTGCTTCATATCATTGAACTGGTCAAACAGACGATCAAATTCATCAATACCTGTACTATATTGTAAAACACCCAGGTTCCCATTTCTAAAGGAATTCATTTCTACTTCAAATATATGTAGAGGCTTATAAATCAATTGTAAAACCATCACTGTAATAAATGCCAAAATGAGTAAATCAACTCCTAAGATCACAAACATATAATTCTTCCAAGAATAGAGTTCATGATTATAGCTCTTAGTACTTACCAACATTGCAATGCTATAACCATAGTCACTGTCCGTCCTATTCCATTTATAGTTATTATCAATGTCAGATTGGTTACTTAAAATCATTTTCTGTCCAACAGGAAAGTCCTTGGGATTGCTGCTATATCTAACCTTGTCCTGCGCATCTAGCATCGTTAGTATATAAGGCATATTGGTAGTTTTTGAGAGCAAGTTTATATCAGAGGAGATATCAGACTTTGCTTCAACATAAATTATCCAATGTTTCCCATTAGAAAATGTGATTTCACGTGTTACTGAAACAACCTGATCTCCGCTGAATCTATTCAAAGTTGTATGTGGAGGTTGGTACACAATATCTAAATAACTTGCCAGCTCAGGCAAAGACTTTAATGGCACCCCATCCCTAGGCGGTAAATTATTGAAATAAACTTGTCCATCATCTGGGCTATAGTACATAATTAGTTGTATGTTTTCATGTGAAAATGCAATTAGTCCAATATTACTTGAAATACTCCGAGTTAGAACTGACCGCTGGTATTTATCTTTTGAAGAGTAAAATTCATCAACCAAGCTTCCAATATTTCCCTGTGGTGTCATCTGCTGAGTAATAAGCAGCAAATTAGTGTAGGTTTGAGTAAGACTTGTGGATTGCTGATTTAAATCAAAAAGCATTGCCATTTTGATGTTATTCTGCTGCATATTGTAAATGGCTTTATATGATACAATAGCCATTAACAAACAACAGGTTGTAACTCCAACAGTCAAAAAGAATACTATTCTACGTTTGAGTGTCGATAATGAAAATAATTTTTTTAACCATTTAATAATAATTGTCTTCATAATCATTTAGTAGCACTTTCGTAAACGACCAAACAAACAATCAATTACTATAGATGCTATCCTACCTCACTATATTTTTGTCATTAAAACCACCTTGTATTTATAATTTTACCATTTTTACGTATAAAATAGTATTAAAAATAAAAGGTGTCTATAAAGACATCTAGGCCTATTATCGTTTGTAATCGAGTTCTAGGCTAAAAAATATTCTTGAGAGCCCATTACATGACTGTTTTATTATAAGTATTATTCATTTTAAAACAAGGTAGTTATCATTTTCATTTATTCATTTTTTTAAATCTGGATGAAAGTTTGGCAATTTTGGGTTCCATTAGGTATGCACAAGCCATATCAGTCAAAGGACCGAGAAAAATGATATAGAGCGGCAACGGATCCTATGACAAAGCCTCCCTAATGATTAGTTCTGCGCCCTCTGACGGGCGAGGTGTAAATTCATCTTTAAGGAAGCACCTTTTGTTACGCATACCTGATCCTCCAAGCCCATCATTGACAGCACTTTTTTTACCTCGCTGAAACTTTCTTCCATGGAAAATTCCGTTCGCCTAGTTCCGAAATGAGCAGCCATAATGCTCTTAATGATAAATTTAGGTGTAAGCAGCGCATGTACAAATGCATACTGGTCATCAGCCTCATTTTTTGCATCTGTATTTATGATTAGCCTTATTTTCTTTTCTTCTGGAACAGTAAAATTATATTTCATACATCCATCCCACAAGACTATTATTTTTTCAATACACTATCTCTAATAATTAATTCAGTGCTTATTTCTATCTTTTGTATTGTAGAATCCTTTTTTTCAATTATATCAACAAGTCTCTTCACTGCAATACTGCCCATTTCCTGTTTAAATACCCTTACAGTTGTCAACCTAGGACTGGTTATTTCGCAAAATGGCATGTCATCAAATCCAATGATGGAAATATCCTGAGGTATTTTTATTCCTTTTTCCTTTAGTGCCCTCATAGCACCAAAAGCAATAATATCATTATCTGCAAAGAAAGCTGTAGGAAGCACTATATCTTTCTGCTCCAGGTGCTTTTTCATATCGCGGTATGAACCTTCCATGGTGTATTCCAGTTCAATCTGATATTCTTGGTCTATTTTAAATCCATGTTCCAAACGGTATATTTGTTTCAATCTTTCAATCATTTCAAAAACAACTGGAAATACTGTTACAGAATCAAGAATGCTATACAATCTAAATAGTCTTTCTGGTTTGGTAATTTTTGCAACTAACAGGTTTGAATGCCTAAATTTGACATCCACCATCTTCACCGTGAAAAGAACACGGTCTTTTATTCAGTTCAAATCCATCAACAGTTTCCTTTATATACTTATCTACAAACTCTTTTTTAGTCATTTTTTTGATAGTAAAATATACTCAAAACCCCCGCTTCAAATATTCTTTTTCGAACTTATCAATTGCTTTTAGCTTTCCTTTTACTTTCAGAAAAACTCCAATTCTCTCACACAAATCCTTTAAGTAATCTTGCATATATTCATCTCTGACATAAACTGTTTTAGGCTTGCCCATTTGCATCAAGTAATTAATTAAAATTCCAAGAATGTTCTCAATAACGTCATCTTTAGGAGATAACATATTTTGCTCGATAAGCATACCGCTCTTACAGTCTGCAATAATTAACAAATTACCTAAGAATGGTCTTGCGAATTCTTTATCGTTAATTACAACATTTAAATACAAAGTATCCAATTCAATTTCATTACTGGTAGCCTCTAGCTTATTTAATTTTGCCAATAATAATTCGTTGTTTATAACAGGAGTCATATGAATTCTTGGTGGAATAATATTTGGAGCTTCATAAGTTAGCCATAACTTTGAATCATCGTCATATTTTCTATATAAAATATTTCCACTCTCAAAGTTCACTTTTAATCTACCTTCAATCAGAGCTTTTAAGGCCATATAAAACTGCTGGAGTACAAGTGTAAGCTGAACTACTTGGGGTTCGTCTAAAATATACGGGGCATATCCGGTCTCAAAGGATCTAAAATAAATCCATTCATTTTTACCTCTAAATTTCAAACCCAATTCCTTTATGACATTCAATTCTTTGCTTGACAATTCATCACGAATTCCAAAATAGCACATTAAATTATTTTGGTAACGAATCATTTGTGTTGGGGGAATTTTGTGGTTTTCTGCAACATAATAAAAACCATGTATTGCATTAAACCCTTCATAAGTTCCAATCGCGATACATTCTCCAGCTTTGCCCATGACACTACAAAAAAAGGGTTCCTTATATTCCGGTAGTAATATTGTAGTCAAATCCATATCCCAAAGTTGATCCCATGGTTTTAATGTTTTAAATTTAACTGCTACCTCATACAGTACTTTCCACTGCTCTAAACTTGCTTCTTTTCTCATAATTACTCAATTCTCCCTATCTCTGCGCTGCTGTATGTCCATTATCTAAGTTAATTCATGCATTTACTGAGATTTAGTTATAGCCTATTTTCTTTTTCATTTCATCCTTTAAAGCAGGTCTTCGATTATTTCCCTGAATTATTTTTCCATAGTACTCATCGAACTCATTCTTTTTATCTAAATAACTGAAGATATCCTTAATAATTGCACAATAATAGGCAGCTCTTTGGTATCTGGACCGTGTAGCAACATTGATATGAAACTGTACCATTATTTTTAGAATTTCAATAGCATTGTTTAAAAGATACCTTTTTTTGCTAAAGTCCGCTGATTGTTTTATCATGTCAACAATACCTGGAATTTCATGGTTCTCAATTGATTCAATATATTCTTTCAAGTCAGGTAGTGAGATTTCTTCAGAATCTAATGCTTGGTAAATCAATGACTTGGAGGTATATTTGAGATAATCATGCCGGGAATAACCGTCTGATTTCAAAGCTGTGTCAATAAGCTTCTCTGTTCGTCCTTCAAAGGAAAGTATCCTTATTAATGTCTCTAAAGAATCGTACCCTTTACAGGATAGCATATATTTTTCCATACTATCTATAAAAGTGTTGATGTCACCAAGCTTTTCAGCAAAAAGCCTAGCTCTCTTATAAAGATCATGATTGTTATTCGTATAGAACATTTTTAATGAAACATTAAAAGCATCGCCATTCATACCAAGCTTTTCATAGGAATCAACTAGTTTTGTGTTTAGAGCTGATACTACAGGGGATGTCTCAACTTTTTGCAAAGCACCTTCTATAACATTGACTGCTTCCTCCCACATTTTACGATTAATAAATGCCTGAGCCACATCATTAAGGAAATTTGGGTTATATATTATCATGCTGCTTGCAATGTCAAGTTCATTGAATTCTTCACTAAGATTGATATAAAAGCGCTTTAGAAGCTCATAAAGTTGATGCTGGATAGTCCAATCATCGTTATCTTTTATACTTTTCCTTATAGATTTTTCTATGAGTATAATATTATCAAGGTTCTTTAGTATAGCTTCAGTACAACTTTCACCAAAGCTGAGCCAGATATCAAGAGATTTATCTGTAAGCTGCTCTTTGTTAGTTACCTGATTTTTCATGGACTCAAAATATTCCTTGAAAACTTCAATCCAATCCAAATTAATGTAATCAGTAGGGTCAATCGTCCCCAATAGTTCTACGTTACACTCTGCTTCATGTAGGCAATCAAATAGCTTGTCAAATGATTGGAATGAAACTTCATATGTCTTGTTTCGAGAATACATGGTTGCTATCTTTAAGTATTCAGTAAACTTTTCTACCCATACACTTTCATGCATATTATCGTATGGTCCTTCATCATAATAATCATGATATTCCGGCTCAATATAGTAATCTCCATTTAAGCATTCCTTACAGAACGATAACACCTTGTCTAAGAAGCTTGTGTCATTATTGTAGCCTACTTCCTCCAAAGCAATTTCAGCACTGATGTACTTGGATATAAATTCTATACGTTCCTTTTTACTAAGTTTATCCATTAAGTTTAATACTACTTCTATTAAATATTCATTAGTAAATTTCGCTAAAGTATCATTTAAATTAGCCATATATTAGTAATCTCCTGACGTTAACCCTTAATAATTGAAATATATCATTTTGGGATTTCTTTTTCAAGATTAAAGAATATTTTTTTATATACTCAGGAAATGGGGATTTAAAAGCCATAGGAGTTTATGGAAATGGTCGTGTTTTTCAATGCTTACAATAATTGCTTTCCTACTAAATTTTCTATGTCACTTTTATTCCAAAAATCATTTACCCAATAAAAATGTTCATCCTTACGTTTTTTAAATATACGAATTGGTCTATCTGAGTTATCATAGATATGAAACACATCGCAAATATTAATAAGTTCTGGGATTAATTTTAATGCTCTGTGGTACCGTGTAACTATTTTATCTATTGGAACATCATGACCTCCTGATTCTTTTCTTGCCTTTACACGCAGAATATTAATATTTGAATCAGCTGTTAACACATAAATACATCTTATAAAATAGCCTTCATCTTTTGCTCTTTTGAGAAGTTCTAGATTTCTGTCTGTAGATAATACTGTTTCAAAAGTGAAACTTCTATGTTCTAAAATTAGTTTGTTTCTCATTATATCTGCCATCTGTGCTGCTTCTAAATCAGAACAAAGACTGCTTCTTTTTATATCATCAGCATTTATATAAGGTTCTGTAATATTTGTCATTCTTGTAATTGTACTCTTTCCGCTACCGTTAGGGCCAGCAAACACAACAATTTCGGGTTTTTTATGCATACTCTTTCCTCCCATCTGGATATTCCAAATAAGGAGCCTTTTTCTTAAAATCATATTTTGCAATTGGTAGGCCTTTTATTGTTTTTATTTCATTTTCTATTCTAACTGCTTCTTCAAATCTTTTTGTAAGTTCTTCATCAGAAACACCACATGTAGAATCTAAATCATTATATTCTTCCATAAATAAACGCCTCCTTAATTAATTATACGAAAATTTACTGTATTATACAACTACAGTATTTATAAATTATCTTTAATTCTTATTATTAAACATTAGGAAGTTTCAAAAAATTCATTATTCAAGTTTCTATCATGTAGGACTACTTAATTCAAGTTTTTTGAAACATCAATTGACTAGTTATTTATTTGATACTCCCTAAATTGAATATTTGAGTCTTCTATTCACAAGCTCAATGTCAAAATCTTTATACCACTGCCCACTGCTCCATTCTAGCATTTCTTTATGTCCTGGATGATTAGGATCAGAAATGGCTTCTAAAAATTCATTAAAACCGCCTTCACCCCCAACATCTTCTGGGGGTGCGTTTCCCTCTCCGGAAAGGCATACAGGGTAGTTGCATTCATATTTGTCAGTAATTTTCTCAACCTCGATATAATGTTGCCAGTTGTCACCAAAAAAAGTGTCGCCTCATTATTTACTATAGATGGTTTTACTTTGAGTTCGTCTAAAAGCTTTTTTGTGCATTGAATTAGCATTTTTACACATCCTTTTGAAATAAATTAAAATATTACTTTCCACTCTTTTGTTTCTGATGCACAACACTTTTACTTTTTTAGAAATATCATGCGAATAGAAATTATTAATGAGATTTTTAAAAGCATTTTGTAATGTGCTTGAAGATTCGTATAAACTATCATATCCATCATAAATGGAAATGAATCTTACTCCTAAAAAAGGAAATATACTTTCTAAATAATTTCCAGTTTCAATATAATCCCTCCCAAATCTTGAAATATCCTTTACAATAATACAGTTGACTGCACCAGATTTTATATCCTTAATCATCTCTTGAAAGGCAGGTCGCTTTTTATCAAAAGATGAAACACCATTGTCAGTGTAATATTTAAATATTTCAATATCTGGTATATTACAGATATACTGGTCTATAAGGCATTTCTGAGATGCAATTGAGTTTTGCTCTTCATTTTTCCGTACAGATATTCGCAAATACGCTCCAGCAACATATTTTTCTATAAGTTCCTGACGAATAAAGCCTGTATTCTGCTTCCGTCTGCTTTTTCTTGCCATGCCTAGATCCCCTTTAATCCATCATCAATCACATTCAACAATTGTCTGTTTATATAAACCTTTTCTTTCCCAATTTTAACTGCACTTAAAAATCCATTTTGTTCCAGAGTCTTTAAATAAGTAATAGCAGTCTTTGGAGAAACCCTCATTTCTTTTTCAATGATAATATTTCTAGTGTAAAATTTTTGAGTTATTGCTCGCTTTAATTCTTCAGAATATAGTTTTGGAAGTCTCTCTTTAAGGTCTTGTCCATAAGTATTTATTTCTTTATTAAGTACATATAAGAGCTTTACACTATCTCTTACTGAACTCTCCAAAATATTTAAAATAATCTCTATAGACCGTTCTGTGCTATTTCTCTCAACTTCAAGTTCGCTATCATAAATGATGAAATGTTTACTGAGATAAAAAATTAATCCTTCTGTTTTATACAGAGTCATCAGTAAAATTTTTATTGCCAATAAGTCAATCTTATAAGTCTTCGAAAGTTTTAACAGCCTATAAATTGCAATCGCAAATTCCAAAAGTAAAGGATACTCACTCTGAGGATTATATAGATCCGTCAATATACCGCGAATTTCCTTTAATGTAGATTCCTTTTGATTTGAAAGTACTGTAATGTCTGATATTCCATCCGATCCCTTTAGTGTCTCATTAACAATAAGAAAATCTGTAGAGGACAAAATATCAAATTTATCTACCTGATTAATCGCAATTTCTTTCGCCATATTGTAATTTTTGATTTGAGTATACAGATTTGAAGAAGCATTAATTCCAGCTATGCTTAGCAGAATATCTTCATAGGTAAATTCATATCCTTCTAAAGCATTGCGGTATCTAATTTCATTGATAAACAGTGCTGAATTTAATACTTGAGGGGCAGCATTAACATTAATCAATGTCCTCATTTCTGCTATTGCTTCTGATGTTTCTATAAGTTTCTTCACAATTGCATTTGGCAAAAGGCCGGTTCTAAAAGTTTCTATTTCCAACATTATTATCTCCATAACCTTTTTACTAAATTATATCATGTGGGGTTACAAAAAGCAGCCTTATATGTAATTTTTATATTATACTACACACAAGACTCTTTTTCACGTATAATTATACAGCTTTTAGAGTGAATTTCTTCCTGTCATATCGGTCAGCCTGTGTCAAGTAAAAACTAAAAATATTAATATCTTTTTCTTCTCTTGAACCTATATTCTTGTTTCAATCTTTCAAACATTTCAAATACAACTGGGCAAATACTTGTTGAATCAAGGATGCTTAATAAACTAAATAATCTTTCTGGCTTATCTGTATATGGATACTCTCTGCAGCTTACAGGTTTACATGCTTCAATTTGACATCCACCGTCTTCCTTCAGAAAACAGCATGGCCTTACATTTAACTGATAGTCTCCAAACTCTTCTTTAATATACTTATCTCTAAAATCTTTTTCTGCCATCTTCAGAAAAGCTGCAACAGGAGCTAATTCATCTTCTTTGAAAATTGCCGAATATTCCTTACAGCAATTTCTGCATTTACTGCAATCATAACTTAAAAACAATTCTTTGTGTAATTTTAAAAACTGCTCATCCAATTCATCCTCATCTGCATAATTTTTCAAGTATGCCCTAAAGTCATAATTCTCTTCTTCAATTCTTTTAAATGCTTCTTTTACTTTTGATGGTTCTATCACTACACTTACCTCCAAAAATCAAAATGGTAACTCATCATCAGAATCAATTGACATATCTCTAATTATTAATTCGTCATTTTCTTCATCTATAAATGTACCATAAGGTACACCATTTTCAGTAAACCCCGCTATATATTCCATTCCATATAGTTCTTTCATGTATTCTTCATATTGTTCTTCTGTCCATACTTCAGCATTGTTGCTTTTACCTTTTTTAGATTTTTTCTTTTTGCCCATACTTTTTATATGTCTCCCAATGTCCAACTAATATGTGTCACCAGTGGTGTCACATACTCATTATCTTTATGCTTAAGATTAACCACAACATTTTTTATATTTCTTACCACTTCCACATGGGCATGGCTCATTTCTTCCCACTTTTCCACTAACAGCTTGATTCAAATCAGTAATCCTTTTTTCCAAGCCTGAATACAATTCTTTTTTTCTTTTCTGCATACCTTCATCTTCCTGCTCAAACTTCTTCTCTAAAGCTTTTAATTTTTCGTCCTGTTCAGATTCACTATATAGTTCAAGAAGCCTATCTTCTACACTATCTCCATTTTTCAAACCAGGTACATTAAGTGCTTTTAATAATATTTCTTCTCCACGCTTATAATCCGAGCGTTCTCCTTTGCAAAGCCAGTATTGATCTGACCACCCTATCCATCCCCAACCCCATTCTGGATTAACACTCAGATAGTTTTCAAATAGTTCTTCCCCTTTCTTTCTATTACCCATGAGAAAATGCGTCTCCGCTATAGCTCTTTTTGCATTCTCACTGGAAAGTTCATCATCTTTATCAAGGTTAGAATTTGCTCATTTAAATGTATTCTCATTTTACCATAAATATCTAATTCCTCAGCATCATGAGCATTATAGACTACACAACACAAGCAGTCTTCAAAATCATTAACCCAGTTTGATACAAACTGGGTCCCCTTATATATCTTATCAAACTGCCTAAATGTTTTTATAAAGTCCTTTTGCATAGCATCCATAAGATCATTCCATACGGTATTCCAGACTCTGATCGTTTCAGTATAATCTTTTTTCTGATTGTATTTATATCCCAACTGCATATTGGAATCCAAGTCAATATATTTGGGATTAACCGGGTCAGTTTTTATTCCAACATACTTACTATTAAAGATTTTATTAATTTGCACAAATACCTCCTCCACTTCAATTTTTTTAAATTTTTTATAAAATAAAATTCCAAACTTATTGTCTTATACCTGAGATAATTCAACACCAAATTCTTAAGTTTCATTTTATCAATACTATTTATCACTTAAGTGTTTATCATCATCATTTTCGCTCATATTTTTGATTACGTCCTGAACCTGCTTTATAAGCTCCTCTTTATTCGGAATATAGTATACGTATTTTGAAGCAAAGATTTGATTTTCAAGACCGCCTAAAGCATATTCTGCTACTATCTCTGAGGTATCTGCACAAAGAATTATACCAATAGGCTTATCATCTCCTTCGTCATTCACTTCATTGGCATAATAATTTACATACATATTCATTTGTCCAATATTCTCAGGTTTCAGACTTCCCATCTTCAGGTCTATTAAAACATATGCCTTTAATATTTTGTTATAAAAAACCATATCTACATAATAATGAGTGTTGCCCAAAGTAATTCTCTGTTGAGAACCAACAAACATGAACCCTCTGCCAAGTTCCAGTAAGAATTTTTCAATTTTAATAATAAGTGCTATTTCTAAGTCTTTTTCTAGCATAGGCTTGTTTTCTGGTATTCCCAAAAATTCGAATACATAAGGATCTTTTAATATATCATTTGGTTTTCCATAAGTAATTCCTTGTTTAGCAAGGGATAAAACCTTTTCTTTATTTGCATTTCCGTCAGATAGAAGTAAACGTTCAAATAAAGATGTGTCTATCTGTCTTTTCAATTCCCGTACAGACCAATTAGAATTAATGGTTTCTTTTTCATAGAAATCTCGTGCATTTTTATCTGAAACTGCAAATAATTCACAATAGTGTGTAAAACTTAATTTGCCAGACAGTGACTGGCAAATTGGATAATTCAGATACAACAATCTTATGTTTTGCAAATTTGAACGTGAAAATCCTTTACCAAGTTCTCTTGTCAATTCTTTTGACAATGTCTTTAGAAGCTGTTTGCCATATTCTGCTTTTTGTGACCCAGCTTGTTCATATTCAATAATAATTTTCCCGATATTCCAATAAGCTAATAAGAGTTCATTATTTACAGCCTTTGAGACATTTTCTCGTGCTGTAAATAAGATTTCCTTTATTTCTCTAATAACAGTTTGATTTTGTAATTCTGACATTTTCTCACCACACCCCTTTAACTTTAATAAGTATCTACGATTATTTGCCGACTTCTTATTACTTACGAAACACTTCTTGAACTTCTTTACGCTACTGTAAAGTCAGTATTCATTGCGTCCCACTTGCTTATTTCTATGGAAAATCTAGTAGCATTCTATCCGTGCAATAACTGATATATCTATAAATTTCTTCTATTAATCCTATGTCCTTATAAATTCAGTTCCACATAATTTACAGACTACCATATCTGCAAAATCTTCATTTGGAATTTCTTTGATATATAGCTTATTGCTACTACATTTACTGCATTGTCCTTCAGTATACTGCCAATAATCATTTTCCATCTCAAGACAACATCTTTGCCATAAAACAAGTTCAACAAGATCCGTATCAATACCTGTTTTTTTGGAAATATAATCATACTCTTCATCGTTACTATAACTTCTGTGCTGCTTGTCCATTTTGTGGAGAAAGATTTCATCAGCGTCAATAATACTACATGAAATACCATCAATACTCATTTTCTCATCAAATTTAAGAAGATTATTTCTATTCTTAAGTCTGGCTGATATATATTCTTTTATCTCCTGTAAATTATTTTCATTCGTATCAATATCTTCTATATCAAGCCATTTTATCTCATAGTGCGTGTCGCTAAGGCTATCATGAAATCCCCATCCTATTCCACTGGTGTCATCAACAACAGCTTTTAGTCGCCAACTTAGCATATTAAATATTTCTGAATCTTTATGTTTATTAATTGAATCTATAACAGATTGATACATGTTTTCAACACTGCTATAGAAACTCTCGCTGATATCCCCATAGGTATTCGTAAACTCAACACCCATCTCCACATAATATAACATCATGTCAATCACAAATATTTCATCAGTGCATAACTTTTTAAAGTCACTAACCGCTTTCCTCGCTTCCCCGATTTTAAATTGTGCTTTCATATTTTCTGGGAAGAATACATCATGAACCTTATTTTTATAAGTCTCAAATATTTGTTTCATTGTATCTTGACCGGCATATTTTGCGGTAATATATTCTTTTAACTGTGGGATGGCTTTATAGCTATCTGTTAGTAAATCCATTAAAGCTTCTCTGCTTTGCTGCTTAATTATATTCTTGAACTCCGTTAATCTTAATAAATATTCATTTTTCTTCATTTTTAGCATCTCCGTTTATTATATATGTAGGTCAAAATTGTATTCAGATTGTGTGACTAATTATTGAGTATGAGAAAACTGCAATTCTTTGAAGTGATTTATCTAATTATCTCCAAATACTCCGAATATGCAAAACATCGGTTTCTCATTAAATTATTACCTTGTTTAATTATACCTAATTCCTGTAAATGTTCCACTGTTTTTGCAACTGTATTAAATGATAACTTGAGCTCCTCAGCAGTATTTTTCAAATCAATAATTGGGTTTTCCTCTAAATAATCCAATATCATCAAAGATGTTTTTTTTGCTTGCCCAAAGGACCTGATCTTAGCTTGATTTTCCGCTTTTAGTTCAATAAATTTATTAATAATATTAATGGATTTATCCGCTGATACAATGATTCCTTTTAAAAAACATTTAATCCATTGTCCATAGTCTCCAGCAATCCTCACTGCAGAAACTCTATCAAAAAAACCTATTCTATCTAGTAGTGTATATCCCGATAGGCACAGAAGTTGCCTTGATAATATTTTCTTTTCTTGTAAAAACAAATTTATAAGCATTACCTCCTTAAGTCTTTTAACAATTGGCAAATCTGCTGCTGCCCAATCTAATGTATCTAAATTATAAGCCTTTAGCCAAGTATGAGAAATATGTTCATTTCTAGAAAAGGTTCTATCATCAACGTTACAAATATAGCTGTGCATAGTGATTGAAAAATCGGGGTACGTATGCTCCACTGTCATGAAAAAGTCATCCTGAGTAATTACTATATTTAAATTCATCTCTTCAGATAATTCTCTCATTAAAGCCTGCATTTGGCTTTCGCCACTCTCAAGCTTTCCTCCAGGAAATTCATATTTATACGAAACATAATCAAACTTACCTAGGTTTCTTTGCATACACAATATATCATCATTATTTATAATAATTGCTGCTACGACCTCTAAATGACGAATAAAAGCCCACCTTCATTGATGATTTAACTACTTAAGTTTTACTTATTATACCATCAAATTCGGGTAAATTGAATTATTTAATCAGCTACCTTAAATTAATTCTCTTTTAACAGCTTGTTAAATTTCCAATATTGTTTTTAATTTATTCCAGGTGACTAATTTATCTCTGGCCTGCAATTCCTTACCCCATTAACCGTTTTGAGTGTAGCCTAATGCGGTTTGTTTATCTGAAAAAGTACTCAAAACAGGCTTATACTAATATTAATATAAAAGGTTTATAACTATCATTATAAAATGCAATTGTATTATATAAATAAAGGAGTGCTATCTATGTCAAAAGAAAATGGTCTATTTGCTTACCGTTGGTTGATTCTGCTGGCAATCGCCCCCATCATTATCTCAACAGAAATGATGTGGCTTTCTCTAGCTCCGATATCCAGTATGGCAGAGCACTATTACGGGGTTAGCAGCATGAGCGTAGCCCTATTCTCAATGAGCTATATGATCATGTACATCGTTTTTTCACTTCCTGCTTCCTGGGTTGTAGATAAATTCGGCTACAGATACTCTCTCATAATCGGTGCTACCATCACTGCAGTTTTTGGATTGATTCAAGCATTTTTCGCAGACAATTTTACAATTGTTCTTGTAGCACAGTTTATAATTGCCATCGGTCAGCCATTTCTTTTGAATATTTCTACAAAGGTTCCTGCAAATTGGTTTCCAGTCTCTGAACGTTCCACAGCAGCTGGCATCCTCACAATGGCACAATATATAGGTTTTGTGATTCCAATGCTGTTAGCACCCATGATAGCTGAAAGTTCTGGCATCCCTTATATCTTCAGGGTATTTGCCATAATAGCAGTTGTATCAGCCCTGATAGCCATTGCATTTACCCGTGAAAAGCCTCTTGTTGCTCCTCCAGGACCTGTTGCGCAGAAAGAAGATTTAAGCTTGTCATCTATTAAAAAGCTATTTTCAAATAAAGCCTTTATTCTCGTGCTTTTTATATGTTTTATCTCTATAGGGATCTTCAATACTTTGCTGACTTTGCTTGAGACTATTTTAATTCCCCGTGGTATCACTTCTGCCCAGTCTGGTATTGTCGGTGCAGTTTTCGTACTTGCAGGAGTAATAGGAGCAGTTGTTTTGCCAATTATTTCAGATAAGCTTCATATAAGAGCACCCTTCTTTGTTGGCACCATTGCGTTACTAGTACCTGTATATCTGGGCTTCACATTTGTGCAGAACTTTGTACTGGTTACTATATTGGCTGGAATTGCAGGTTTTTCAATCATGGGAGTTGCCCCTGTTTTGTTCCAGTATGGTTCGGAAGTTGCCTATCCCATACAGGAAGGTACATCTTTCGGAGTAATTCTTTTGATGGGTCAGATATCAGGAACCCTGTTTGTTTATCTTTTCGAAGTGCTGCAAAATGCATCTGGTTCGGCAGTTTGGCCAATGCTGCTGGTCGTGGTTTTGACGGCAGTGCAGCTTCCAGCGACACTGCGTATGAAGGAATCGAGCTTGGTTCCAAAACTATAAAATATCCCACTCAAGTAAGGTGTCAGAGTTCTGAATCCTCTTGCAGATCAGATATACTTTTACTCTCAGCGTTAATAAATTTTCCGCCTACCGAGTAACAATTATCTCTGATAACACAATCACTAAGCCACTTGTTTAGCGTAATACCCTCCTCTGCAGATGTATAGAATTCACTCGAATGTGAGATTGTATGAGGAGTTCCACATTCTTTCTTGTCATATCCCTGATCGGACAAATAAAAGTAATAATTTTTAAGCTTCTTATCCAAATATCCCATTGAATTCACCATCTGTTTAGTCCATTGCTGCCGAGCAGTCCGATTCAGAGTTTTGCCATTTAAAAGGCTCTGAAATTTAATGAGAACATGGTCTGTAAGCGTGTTAGACTGAAGTAGTGTAACTGTGTCAGGAAGCTTTTTGCTATTTTCTTTAAACGCTGCACCTAAAAGATCATCCTCTGGAGCAAATCCGAATCTGTTTTGAAAATCGGCATTCCACTCTTTGTCTAATATTTCAGTCCATCTGTCACTATTTAAATATGAGCTATCTGAATACTCATATATTTTTGAATTGCTGTAATGGTTCGCTATTTTCTGCAGCCAGAATGCCGCTCCAAATCCGCCTGCGCTCTCTCCTGTAACCAGTATTTTTTCAGGCAAACTAATATTTTCAAACACCCAGTCTAATGCCGTTTGAGCATTAGTACTCCCATTGTGTCGAACTTTAACCTGTTGTTCTCCCTCCTTGTATAGTTTTACATTGCTCCCAACGTGGAAGTCACCTGTTGAATACGGAATATACACGATATTCCAATCATTAAAACCATTTTCAGTATTATTTTCCTGAAGTATTCCATTCATCAAAAACAGTTTGTAAAATGGAATATTGGAAAAGTAATATCCCATCCCTTTTCCTGATAAAACGGTTTTAATACTCATGGGTTCTGAGGCGGTTTTAAAGTCAAAATCCAAACCACCACCGGAAAAATAAATCATAAGATTATTGCTTACTCCTTTTTTGGCAAAAAGGAAATACCTAGAACCATCACTTGAAACAACACTCTTGCCCATTTTGATTTTATACCATTTATTATTTTTAGCGCGCTTAAAATTAGAAATAAATGGTGCGCCCTTCAAAGCATAAGCTATTAAAAAAGCAATTGGTACCAATAATATGTTTAAAATTGCAGGTACTTTAATAGACTTTTTGACTTTCTTCATAAAAGCTCTCTCCTAAAACCACATTAATTGTATATTTCTAAGCCATCTTTATATAACCATTATATACCTAATTCGCTTTTTGTTTCCTTAAATGCTTGTATTGCAAAATATTACTCAGACTTTAAATATTTTTCATATTGTTCCTTTAGGTGACGCATTCCCTTTAGGCTATCTTCAAGCCCGCCAGGCCTATTCCTTGCAATCCAAAGTTTCCTGTGATTTGACATTATCTCATCTATATCATCAATCATATCCATTATAACTTCATCAGATAACCCACTTGGCTCTTTAGCTTTCAACATAATTTTTAGTCTGGCTAATTTTGCACCATGCAAAACCAGTCTGGAGGTATTTCTCAATTCACCATCTAGCAATTTTGCATCCATGGAATGCATTTCAGCGAAGTCAAGACGCTTATATATTTCTTTTATATATGCTTCAATGTTGGTGAAAACCGACTCATCTAACCCTTCTAATGGTTTCATCTCATCTAAATCGGAATATAAAACCTGCGCAATTAATGTACGATTATGAACTTTACGGTTTTCCAATAAATAATAATTACCTAAATCCAATATATTTTGAGTTGTTACTTTACTTTTGTCCATAAAAATAAATTCATCAAGATATGCTCCAATATTCATGTCCTTGTTGTTTTCTATATTCCAGCTAAGTCCCGCACCATATACATATCCTACATAGCTTACAGGTTGGTACTGCCAGTGACCATTGTCTCCCCAGTCAGTATTTAAAAATCCATCTGCCCCATATTTTTTACCATTGGTAGCAGCACTGAACAAATTAGCCTTAATGTTGTCAGTTCTTCCAGCTATTGAGTTCCAGCTGCTTGTTCCAGGGCAAACATAAAATGGTATGTCTGAACCCTTGTACTTACTACAGTTCTCATCATAAGGATGATCTTCTTCATAACCCCATTCCAGGGCAATAATATCCCTTGGAAGTTCTTTTATCAACTCTGGATACTTGGTTATTATGTCCCCCCAGAACATCATGGTCTTATTCTGCTGTTTTACTAAATCATAAACCTTTAATACATAATCCAAATAAACACGGCCCGTACCAAATTTCTCACAGACTTCTTTACTTTTCCCCTCACCGAGTTCAAACGGCTCATCGCAGCCTACATTGAAAAAGTCCGAAGTAAAGTTGGGTAAAAGGTCATTATATAATTTCCCGACTAATCCTAGAGATTCAGGATCCAGTGGATTTAAGGTGCTTGCAGGTTCGGACACTCCATATGGATCAACATAACCCTTTGGTGATTCGGCAAGCTTTTTGAATTCCTTTCTGGCAAGCCAACGGCTCATATGTCCAAAGCTGTTTTGATTTGGTACAAGGTTAATAAATCTTTCACGGCAATACCTATCAATCTCAATTACCTGTTCTCCTGTAATGGGAGTACCGTTTTCCCATACTTTTGGGAAAGTCTGATAGGCAAAAGAAAAACCCTCAATATATAACTGAAGTTGGTTAAGTTTAATATCTGACATGAAATCAATAAAGCTGAACAGTGTCTCCATTGTTGGAATTTTATTTCTACTTATGTCTATCAAAATACCTCTGTTTTTGAAATCAGGTTGATCTAAAATCGTTAAACAAGGTATTTTCTTTCCACTCTGCCTAATAATTTGTTTCATTGTACTGACTGCATAGAAGGCTCCTGGTGCATTGCCATACTTTATTTTAATTTGGTTTTCATTTATTTCAATGGAATAGCCTTCTCCAGGTATTAACAGGCAGCTTTCAAATATTATTAAACCTTCTGCATCAGTATTTCCACCTAAGCATATAGGTAGCTCCAGATTTGTATCTGACTTAATTATTTCTTTTAGTCTTTTTGCAATACTAAAAACTGTTTCTTTATCTTGTATAGGTATGGATATAATTTGCACTTGCTTCAAATGGAATTCGCCATTATAAAATTCAATATTTCTTGGAGATGGTACAATAACAATATCTTGTGTCACTTTATTGGCCCCCTTAATACTATATGACTAAAAAAATGTTTTTGGAAAACTGCATATAAAAAAAAATCCCGATAATCAGAATCGGTATTATAATTACAAGGAACGAAAAAATCAATAATGCTTTGACTTTCAATGACTACATTGTATCACATAATGTTTTTCTTTATAATCCGTAAAACTCTATATTCGTCATCTAACTTTTATAATTGTGACTTATCAGATTTGCTTGAAACAAAAGGGAATTAATAGTATAATTTCATAGAACAGTTGTAAAAGAAATTTAAATACTATTATAAAGTAAAGGGAGAATCCATTATGCCTTATATTGATGTAAATATTTCAATAAAACTAAGTGATCATGAAAAAGATGTCTTAAAAACAAAGCTAGGTGAATTGATTTCCATTATTCCGGGAAAGACGGAAAGTGGTTTAATGATAGGTATTAATGATGGTTATACAATGTATTTTTCCGGTCAGAAAAAAGAAAAAGTAGCTTATTTGAACATAAAACTGTATAAGCAGGCAGAATATGAGTATAAGAATGAACTCTCCAAAAAGATATTTGAATTCTTTGAAAAGGAATACGATATTACAGGGTATAACCTGTATATGAATTTTGACGAATATTCTTCCTGGGCAACTAGAGGTTCGTTAAATAATCAATAGAAGATGTACAAGAAAGGTCTTCAATTATGGAAGATAGCACTTTATATAAACGTTTGTTTACTCTCGCTGTTCCTATTGCATTGCAAAGTGTTATTACTTTTTCGGTTGGTTTAGCTGACAATGTGATGGTAGGTTCGCTGGGTGAATTAGCCATTTCCGGAGTTTACCTCTGTAATCAGATTCAAGTTGTACTACAAATGCTGGTTGCTGGAATTGGTGCGGCTCTGGTTATTTTAGCAGCCCAATATTGGGGTAAGGGTGATAAGGAAAGCGTAAAAACCTTAATCGGTATAGCCTTAAAATTTGCTTTAGTTTGCGGGATCCTGCTATGGACGGTGGTATTCTTTTTCCCAAAGCAATTTCTCAGTTTATATACAAATGATCAGCAGGTAATCTCTGAAGCAATGAAATATGCACAGATTATTTGTTTTACCTATCTGTTTTTCTGCATCAGCAACGTCTTAGTTGCCGCTTTGCGGTGTGTTGGTACCGTTAAAATAGGACTTTATATCTCTATTGTTACCTTCTTTGTCAATATATTTCTCAACTGGGTATTGATTTTTGGAAATCTAGGTGCACCTGCACTGGGTATAAGGGGTTCAGCAATAGCTACACTTATAGCCAGAATTATTGAGCTGCTAACAATCATTTTGTATCTCAAGTTTGTAGATATAAGATTAATGCTTCGTATTGCAGATATATTGCACAACAATATGGTTTTAGTGAGAGACTTCATCAAATACGGATTCCCAGTTATTCTTGGAGATATTCTGTGGGGCTTAAATCTGTCTGTTCAGGGTGGAATAGTTGGAAGACTTGGAGCAACCTCTATTGCAGCTGTAAGCATTGCCAATACAATATTCTCTATGGTTAGTGTCGGTGTCTATGGTACTGCAAATGCTTCGGCCTTAATTATTGGCAACACTGTGGGTGAAGGCGATTTAGATAAAGTAAAGCAATACACAAAAAAACTTCAGCTTGTATTTTTAGTTATGGGTATATGCACAGGTTTATTGTTATTCTTTGTTAAAGACTATATATTACTACTCTATAATGTATCAGATGAAACTCTTTTAACAGCACGGGCATTAATGACGGTGCTGTCCATAACAGTAATAGGAACTGCTTATCAAATGTCGACATTGACAGGGATTGTCAGAGCAGGAGGCTCAATACACTTTGTTTTGATAAATGATATCATTTTTGTTTGGGTTATTGTTATACCTATTTCCTTTATAATGGCATTTGTGGTAGGAGCACCAACCTGGGTTGTATTTCTTTGTCTGAAGTGTGATCAGATTTTAAAGTGTTTTGTTGCTGTGATAAAGGTTAACCGCTATGACTGGATTAAAACACTTACTAAAGAATTGCTTTGATCTGCATGACAAGTTCACCCTGCGCCCACAAGGATAGCAAAAAATTGTCACTACGTAAAATGGCTAAAATGCTTGATATAACCCTCAAGAGTTAAAGCCAATCTTATCATATTTACAGCTTAAACTCAGAAAACAGCAATTCAACTTGATCCATATTTTTCTGCTGAGTATCTCCTTTGCCAATAAAATATAATATTGTATCAATAATGACCATCTCATATATGGGAGACGTCAAGCCATATTCATACTCTTCAAAAATCGGATTTTTTACTGTAGAACATATCAAACAATCTGCTACACTAGCAACCGGAGAGCGTTCCGTTTCGGTAATTACTATAGTTTTGATTTTACGCTCTTTTGCCAACTCTAAGGCTCTAATCAAATATTTTGAACTACCTGAGTGGGTAATAGCAATCACTAAATCTTCACTTGTCGCTAGACTTATATTATTTAAGGAATATTCTCAGCAATAACATCATTCGTAGCCCTTATTCCAAGTTTAGCTAATCTGAAAGACATATCCATGGCTACAGGGATTGTATTCCCGGATGCTATTATATGAACAATCTTACTATTCTTAATTAAATTAACACACTCCAGTATTAATTCTATATTTTGCTGTTTTTCAATATTCAATAAATTCGATACTATTAATTGGAATATATCATTCAAATTCTCAGGTCTCTTATTCCCATTCTATATCTTAACCATACTGCCTTTACCCAAATCGTGGGAAAGTTTAATCTTCATCTGATAGAAACCTTCATAACCTATACGTTTGCACATTCTAATTACAGTTGCATCGCTGGCACCACTTAAATCAGCAAGTTCAGAAACATTTGCTGATACCACATGTTCCGCATTTTTTAAAATATAATCAGCAACCTTTTTCTCTGCTGTAAATAATAAGTCATAGCTGTCATTTATATTTTCAAGTACTGATTTTCCATTTATCATAATTAACTCCTTATTACTTTCTACAAAATAATGTAGTTCTCCAGTTTATATATTTATAGCCGGATGTCTCCCCTGAATATTTGATTCTCTTCTATAGTTTATAAGTTTTTCTATTTCGTTTTTTGGTAATTCTTTCTGACCGCCAATCAAGCTTGTTAAAAAGGTACTTCTTGCATAAAACTCCAACGTTTCAATCTTATAAAAAGCACTAATCAAGTCCTGACCAACCGAAACAGCCCCGTGATTTTGCAAGAGCAAGACATCATTGGGTACTACTTGGGTAGGTCGTTTTGATCCTGCTCTGATTATAAAAGCATTTGGGATTCCAGAAATACTTGTACCTGTCGCCCTACTGCCTATCGGCTATCCAGCTGCAGACGCAATTGAAAACTCACAGCACACACAAAGACTGCCCCTGGAAAAAACGGTTTTCTACAACGATTTCTCCAAATGGAAGGCTAGAGAAATTGATGAAACTATACGAAAAGCGAACCACTAAAACAGCGAAAAGCTATCATAAAAAACTCGCAGTGAATACTTTTGTTTATTCATCGAAGGATTCAAAATTTTTAGATATAAAAACAATGACCACCCTTTTTTTGTATAAATGAGTTTCTTTAATCCACAAAAATACTCCAAAAGGATGTGTCATTGTTTGCAAAAAACATACCTCTTAATTCTCCTAACTACAATAAGAATTTTTATAAAATTAAGAATCCCAGCAATTGCTTCTTTCTGGATTTTTCATATCTGACGGATGCTCTCGTATTCCTTCCGCCTCAATAACGGGCCATGTTTTACGGTGTTCACTCCTGTAGGGTCCAATTTTATCAATAGGTATTGGTTTAAATCCCAATTCCCATGCAGGACTATCCTTACAGAGGGAAAAATCATCCGTAGCTTTGTCGCTAAACTTGGGATCGGCTACCATGCTTTGTTTTTCATAGCCTAGCTCAAGCCACTGCTCCCAGGTAATTTTTCTTCCATAGAAATGAGTTTCAACCATAACAGGATTGTTATAGCACCAGACGAGATTGTTTTCGCACAGGTTGGTGTCCATATCAATCTTCCCTTCATCATTCTCTAGTGTATCAAGGAAGTAGACTGTTGTGGTATCATACTGGGAGGCCATAATATTTCTTCTTAATATATTCCGTCTCACAGCCTGACCATAAACTCCCGTATTTGCATGTTCGAGCTCAGGTCTTGATCGAAGTAGGGTTACCATTTCTTTTGGGGAATCCAGGAACATATTGTTTTCTACCACATTATCCTGTCCATCATGTATAAAAATGCCACCCTTTGGGGTTCTGTATGTTATATTGCCATACACCTCAGTAGAGCTTGTATAATCATCAAGATAAATTCCGTAGGTTATTATAGGAGGCAGCCACTTACCGCCTAACAGATGATGCCCGAAAATATCATGTATCAAGTTATATCGTACCTTGTTACCTCTCATTTTAAAATTGCGGTTACAAAAGTATATAGCCCCTGTGTCACTTGTTTCCAAGTTAACATGACGGATATGATTGTACTCAATTATGTTATCATTTCCACCACTCAGAATTCCCCATCTAGGGCTGTCATGGATAAGATTATTGGCAGCAGTGTTGCCTGAGCCATCTATAGTAATTCCTGCAGAGCATTTCTTAAATACTCCCACATGATGAACATAATTATTTCTTGCCTCATGCTTTGCGGGTTCATAATTCCCTTCATGCTCATCACGCAAGCCACCTCTGATGAAAATACCATCGCCGCCTGTCTCATAAACATCGCAATCAAGTACACTGCACTCTGCTCCACCAAGAATTCTTACACCATATGAACCGGTATTCCTGATAATACACTCTCGAACACTGCAGCGTCTGGTGTTTCTTATGAGTACGCCTACACCATCACAGCCTTCTATCGTAAAGCCCTCAAAGGTTAAGTAACCGCTTATTACAGTTGCAGGATTCTGCCCGTGAAGTAGCTCCCTCCCCTGCAATTCAAGCATCTCGTTGTAGCTCTCATATTTTGTGGGTGATCCGTCCAGAATGATAATATTTTCAAGGATTGGCACGGCCACAATGGCATCCTCAAGATCACAGGGCGGATAGAAATATAGAGTGCCGTTTTCCTTATCCAGATACCATTCTCCCGGCATATCTATTTCTTGCGCTACATTTCTGAAGTAAAACCTATCTCCTGCACATATCTCATAATTAGCAGGCTTACTCAGCACTATTTCTCCAGTATCAGGATTATAACTCTTCAATTTGATGATGTCATTGACCCAGTTGAATCTTGGAAAAATAAAGATTTCCACTGAGCTAATATCTTTCCAGTTCCTCAAACGTGAATCTTTACATATAAAACGATCATGTACGCCCTTTGGCTCTCCATATATCCCCATGACATCAAGTGGTATTTCTCCCTCTGCATATAGCCATCCACCACTATAAGGATTCTCAGGGTCATAGTTAGGATATCGGGATATGATTTGTCTTACACCATTACAGAAAAGTTGTGAAAAGTTAAGTCCTCGCATGCCTTGTCCTGCAAGGTTGAGCTTATACACCCCATTGCCTATTGGCTCGAAACCCGTCAATCGCTTACTCCCTGTGAGAATGACCTCTCCATCTTCTGCTGTGCAGTATTTAACAGGCGTTTTTTCTTCGCCCATATCTTCTTCTGTGAAGAGGATGGTTTCTGCCATCTCATATAATCCTGCATGTAAATGTACTTCAATTGGGCTATTTAGCACATTTGTCGCCCTAATAGCACGAATTTTATCTCTGGCCTGAGTAATTGTTTTGAGGGGGCCATCGTTATTGTATCCATTGGGACTGGGCAAAAGCCCACTCCACCCATCACAGCCATCCTGTGCAACATGCAAAATTAGAATTTTATCCATTATATTATCTTTAGTGAGATATAATTGAACATGTGCCCAAACTCACTAAATTCTCACTTTCTTCGTTATTGTAATATGCTTATGACATCCTTCGAGGCTGCAAATATTATGATATTGGCAACCTCGAGGATCAATAATCTAAATATAAA
>Ga0209430_1000545_pt1 | contig 37565 bp, 30 predicted proteins | sample BarGraIncub1133A_FD_184504 | JGI IMG/M metagenome (GOLD analysis project Ga0209430, IMG submission 184504) | Arctic peat soil microbial communities from Barrow, Alaska - Barrow Graham LP Incubations 11-33A (SPAdes) (version 2) | ecosystem: Environmental > Terrestrial > Soil > Wetlands > Peat... | reverse complement strand
TCAAACCAGAAAGCGACACCGGTTGCCAGAAAGATCGCGCAGAAAATACCAATTGTTTCGGCAAACTCGTTGTGAACAAATGCAATACCTAACGATAGAAAGGCGGCTATTAAAAGAATCCTGATAATCGGATCTTCAAATTTTTCAAGAAAAAGTTTCCACAATGACTCACGTTTTGGTGGAGTAAGCAGATTACTTCCATATTTTTTTCGACTTTCAATTACTTGCTCGTTGTTGAGTCCCGTGTAATGTTTTTTGTGTTCCATCTATTTATTCTTGTGATTTAAAATGCTAAAAAAACGAGTCTAAAGATACTCATTTCTGAATATTAGGCATATGCATGAATTACGAACTAATTAAACGTTGAAGGATACGTTTTTAGGCGGTTGCCAAATCGGGGTGGGGTACCTTGAAATTAAAATGCAGTTCTGTGGAATACGAATTTGATCTACATAATCAGATCCACGAAAAAAGTCTAAAATTTGATTGATTTGTTCATCATCAAAAAAATCTACATCCGAAAATGAATTGTTCTCCAACCAGTTCTCCACAGCAGGATGCTTTATGATTGTTGCCTGGATGTTGTTATTGGAATACACATTTATTACAGGACAGAAGAGAACTGCCAGCAAAAAAATAATTCCGAGTAATGTTTTACTTTCTCTCTTCATAATTCTTTCTTATTCTGATACCAGCGCCTCAATTGCCTCCAGATTGGCAGTATATTCGGAAAATTTGTAGTATTCATTTCCCAATGCCTTGTAGTATAATTCATTGATGAATGGTTGGCTTTGTTTTTGAAGAAACAAACGACAAGCCTCAGGATTACTGTTCAGAATATACTTAACAATCCGTGTATTGAATTTAAAATCTTCCTGATGAACAATGGAATAAAGATCAGAAATATGCTTAACAAAGAAATGGTTCAGATAATTCTCTGTTTTGGGGCATATTGCCGGATCGGTCAATTCGGCGAAATAAAGCATGTAGCAATGATTCTGGATACCAAAATCATCTAACATCTTAATAATAATCCGCTCATGTGTTCCTGTTATTTTTATATCATCCAGAAAAATCAGGATTTTGTTTTTGAGGAGCTCTTCATCAACGTGGAATTTATCTCCTTTGATCAGATTGTAACGTTCTTCAGCAGTCATCTCGCCATAGTCTTCACGATAAGTGATGCTTCTGCTTATCTTTCCTGTTTCGACTGGTGAATAACCATTTTCATAAAGAAACTGATTAAGTTTATCTATAAAATGAATGGTCATAAAGTAGGATGCCGTCGGAATATGTGAATAGGCGCTTGGTAATACTACGATGGGTTTTCCGCTGTAACTGAATTTAAACAATTGGTTTATAAAACGATCGGCAAGTGCATAGCCAAATTCGCGGGCAATATTTGTCGATCCGAATTTGAATTTCGAATATTTTTCGGCTGGAAAATCGAAATTTATAGGGTCTGAAACCTGGAAGGCACTAAACTTCTCAATCGTTCTTTTGTAAGTGTCTTTTAATATCATTGATTGTATATTGTTGATTATTAATGTGACATGCTTTGAATCCGTATTTTACAGCTCCATCAAAATCGGCTTTAAAATTATCACCGACATGGAGAACTTCCAACTTTTCCAAACCTGTTCGCTCATATACTTTTTCGAAAAATTCTTGTGAAGGTTTCGAAAGTCTGATTTCGTCAGAGAAAATACAGAAATCAAAATATTCAAAAATGTTTAAGCATTTTAATGTGGCAACAATCGTATTTCCTTCGATGTAACCTGTATTGCTGCTAATGTTTAAGCTGTAGCCTTCTTCTTTTAAGGAATGTAACATTGGCTGAATTGACTCATTCAAAAACAGCGGTGGATATTTCATAAACAGATCGTTGACCTTTTGTTTTATTTCTGTGTACACGTCATCAGTGATGCAATTCGGATCGTATCCAAGTTTTTGTAAAATCCGACGGTACATCCATTCTGTTGGAACTTTTTTGCCGTTAATTTCATTTAATCTGTCGCTGACTTTGTCGACAGATTGTACTATATCCATGATTTTTTTCGCAGAATAGCCAAATGGATTGAACTCTTTACGTAGAAATTTTGCACGCCGCTCCTTGAATTCGGGATGCGATTTTATCAACGTAAGCCAAAGATCGAATGAAATATGTTTTATCAAATTGTTTGTTTTAATGATATTGTTTATCCTGTAACCAGCTGAACGATCATCAGTCTGCCACCTTCTTCTTTCGAAAGGAGGATTTGTTTACCATCTGTAAGTTCAACAGCCTGATTGATTGGAATGACTTTTCCGTCGCTTTTATCTTCTAAATCGTTTAGCTGCTGATTAATCAACAACCATTTGTTATTGTGGAAAACAAAATAGCCAACCGGCTTTTTTTGCTCCTCTGTCAGGCGTTCATTTGGTGAGATATTTCTATTTACATGCCATTGATAGAGATATTGGTTGTTGTACACCATAAGCCGGTAGTTGTCGGGTGTAAAAGTCCCGGCGCGACGGGATGAATAGAGATTGAGCACCGGCAACTGACCTTTGTAAACGGTACCGCAGAAAGGACATTTGGGTTGTTTTGTATTGTCGAAAATAAACCACTTATGCCAGCATGCCTGATTTTGACATGGTTGCATCAAATCTACCGTTTTCAACAGGGCATCTTCCCATTCATTGGCTGTTGGCCTTGCCGCCGGATTGTGAAGTCCTTCGATAAATGCTTTGTCAAACAGTGTTTTAAGATATGGTCCGCAAACTGTATAAGGAGTTTTATTCGGATCACCCTGAGGCAGTTGGCTTGGATTCAGTTGGTTGACCTTTACCTGGTTGCTTTTGTCGCTCGGATGCTCAATGAATAGCGCTTTGGATCCCATTGAGTACTCTTCGTCCTTGGCACAGTCGAGGTCGTTTACCTTCCCGCCCCTTAGCGGATGTCGGTATAGAAGGTACATATAAATCATCACAGCAAGTGCATGGCGGTCGGTTGCAATGCTTGGAACCTTTCGGGCTGGATCTGTGATTTTCAGGTGCTGCGTTTCAATTACTTCAGGGGCTATAAAGTCCGGAGTTCCCAGCACGTCGGGCGGAAATTTTCCGGGAACGACAAGGCCGTCGATATCAATAATCGCAGCCCTTCCAGTAGCAGGATCTATTAACACATTTTTATACGAAAGATCGGAATGGGCAAGTCCTGCAGCGTGCAGGCGCTTTACTGCCCGGCTGATGCGGATGCAGATTTGAAAATATTTAAACCAGTCGCCCTTCTCTTCAGGTGCCAGAAATTTGTTTTGATTCTTAGCCGAAGCAAACCATTTTCCCTCCTTCTCTTTTCCTTTTATTCCTAAAAAGTCGTTGTTGACTGATCCTTTTGAGAAAAAGAAATGCTTTTGATAGGTTGGACAGACAAGTCCCAGTTTGCCGTTATACTCCACAATTTTTGTGGGCCAGCAATAGAGATCCTGCCAGTAGTCACCACCTTGCTGATTAAATATTCGATCACGGTAAACTCCTGTAATATTCTGCAGACGGTCTTTGGCATTAAAATCCTGCTTATCGCGGAAAAAAGCCACTACATAACTCTTATCAGGACTAAAATAGACATCTTTCATTCCACCGGAGCCGATCATTTCGTCCACAAATTCAATGTGAGCACCGTCCGTTGCGTTGATCTTAATTGTTTTGGCCATAATTAGAATAGAATTGCAATCGTTCGGTCGTCGTGATTTCCTGGCGACCAGAAGTCTAACCATTTCAGTAGTTGTTCGGCCGATTTCTCGTTATTGTCTTTGAATTCAACATCTTTCGAAAGGTCTGCCCATAATTCATTCCACTTTTCAAACTTTAACAGATTGGCATCGGTTTCGAATTTTGGATCGGTAATTCCATCGGTCATTAAAATTAAAGCAGTGAACTCATCCACAATATCGAATCTCAACCGGCGGTAAAGCTCCGCTGGTTGTGTGATTTCCGGCATAGTAAGGAAACGGGTTTGTCCGGCAAACTCTCCGCCATCCGATTCTCCAAGCACTTTTATAAACTTTGTGTCTTTATTATAAATCCCGATTCCGCCATCGCCTACCCAAAAAGCACCTACAAACCAGCCAAATTTGAATTTTTTACAGATGGAGACAATCAATGTTGTTGAAAAATCCTTTACTTCTCTTCCGGATTTTGTGGCCTCTTCCTCAATATTTTTATAGGCTTTGAACACTGCTGTTCCTACAATTCCGTAAAGCGCATCACCCATTTTTTTACGATTTGCATCTGACCGGTCTTTACTTAACTCCCTGATGAGATACTCAAATTCTTTGTGCTGGGTTTCGAGTTGCGTTTTACAAACTTTCACAACAGTCTGGCAGGCAATCTGCGAGCCTTTTCTGGATGCTTTGCAAGATCCTGCGCCATCGGCAACGGTAATTATGTACCAATTCGTATTTTTATCGTAATCCATTCCGAAATCATCATCCCTGAAAATTCCTTCATGAGCGTGTGAACGTCCTCTCTGACTTGCAGCAACCACATCTTTTCGTTCTGTTTTTAAGAGTATCCCGGTTGATTCTACTTTAAGAAACTGGGAAGCACTATCTGGTTTCCAGTATGGATCGCTTTTGTCCGATAACTTGTCTTGCCATAAAGAGCGAGGATCAGGATTTACCGTCAGGGTGAGTTTCCGTTCGAAAACGGGTTTCCCTTCAGTCCACCCTTTCCGTTTTAGAAATAGCTGGATTGATTGTTCTCCAGCCACTTTCGGTGTTCCTGTAATTGCATCTGTCTCAGGGTCAAATAAAAGTCCAATCGGTTCAAGATCGGCAAACCAAAAATCCTCTATTTCCGTAAGCCCGATCTTTTCTGTGCTAAACACATAATTATAGGGTTGTCCTACTTTTCCGTTTGGCAACGTGATGAACTTATTCTTGATGAGCAATGCCAGTTCTTCGTTTTGAGCTTTTTCCTTTAAATCCTCTTTCGGAGAATTGTCGGGTGGTAAGTTTGTGTCGACTGTCATATTTTGTGTTTCAGATGGTTTTACTTCCGTTGTTCCGTTATTCTCTTCATCGGACAATAGGGGTGCCTTTTGTATTGCTGTTGCTGTATTTTGTGGGATGTCAGCAGGTTCTGGCTGTGATTCGGGTAAAGAACCAGGGTTCTGCAGAGACGCACGGCTGTGGGACTCTACACTGGCATTCGCATTTTCAGTTAAAATGAATTCATCCCATAGTTTTAGAATGTTATCATGCACCACGTTTTCTTTTGAGGCAAGAAATGCTTTTAACTGAATTTCGTCAGTTGCAGGTAGATCTATAATTGATAAATGCTTCGTAATATCCATTCTTAAAAAAAATTAGTAAAATTCTTATTATCCCTGGGTTCTTGTTACATTAAAATTACCATCGCCCGTTTGAAAGTGTGCTTCTCCGCTGCACCAGGGACATTTTGCAACATCTTCATCACCAGTGCACATGATTTTGCCGCAGGAACAATAACTAAAACCAAATTGATTTCCGCAACAAGGGCAAATAGGGAAACCAGTTAAATCTGCTGTATTGATCATTGTCTGGGCTGGTTCACCTTCAGTCAGGTCAAAATAACTGATGTCAATCGGGTAAGCGCCCACTAATTTGTAATCCAGGGTGTTTAGATCCAATTCTTTGAATTCTGAAGGTGACAACCGTTTCTGATATTTAATCAGGTAATGTCGTTGGGTCTTTTGACATTTTGCCAACAAAACAGCAAAATTGTCATCTGTTTTAGGAGCGATTTTTTTAGTCAGATCAATCCGGGCCAAATAGCCATTGCTGATGGGTGCCAATAATAGGCCGTCCTGCTTTGTATTTGCAATACTTGTGCTCGATGTTTTTATTGAGGCTGTCACCCATTTAAAGAATTTCTTAAATGATTCTGAATCTGTGTTTTTCAATTGAAGAACATTTTCAGTTATTCTACCCAAGCTATTTGTATCTCCATTTTCACCCAACGAGATGGCTACCAGATTTGTCCTGGTCCGGTATTTCTGATTCCAACTGTCAAAAGCTGAATCAACATTGTCTGTCGGATTTCCGTCAGTGAACAGAAAGATAATTGGTTTCCAGTCTCCCTTTTGTTCCAAAGTTGTTTTTTGTAGGGAAGTATCAATATCATTCATCAGAAATTCGAGCGCATTACCCAACGAAGTTCCTCCACCAATCGGCAACCTGGGTGGATAGAAACTGTATAATTCAATTAAAGGTGTGATCTTTTGTGATTTGCCTGCAAAAGCGATGATCGATACCCATACTGTTTCAAGCGCATACGGATCTGTCCGAAGATCTTTGATAATTGACGAGATTCCATTCTGAACCATTTGGATGGGTTCACCAACCATAGATTCTGAAACATCGATCAGGAAATATACAGGTAACCGCCTCATTATAAGAATTTGATTAAAACAAGTAATATGACCAGCAGAATAATCTGCGACATATCAACAGCTATTCCGTTTCCAACTTGCGCAGGGCGGGCCATCGGCCGGAATATGCCAAGAATTGGATGAAATATCTTATCGAAAAAATTAAATGTCTTCAGGAAATTACCAGTGAGTCGGTCTTTGTGAGGTGTAAGTTTGGAGTACAGGAATAGTCCTACGATCAGAACATTCACAAAGATATAAAGTAATAATCTCATTTTGTGTAAGTTTAATTATTGAATAATAAAGCTTTAGAAATACAAATTTTATACCCGGTGATCATTGATCATTTCAGGGTGTGCGTAAATTGACAGAATTGATATAAACAATTCCGGGACCCGTAATTTCAACAAGCGAAAAACCTTCGCCGGAGAAAATGTTTGAAGCCGACATGGACGATTGAATCTTTCCTTCGAGGCTAAGGCTCGTGCAAATAAGGCTTCCATCATCAACCTGGATTGTTTGTCCTAACTTCAAATCTATCCTAGTGGGCGAACCAATTGAATCGAGAAAAACAGTACCGTTTCCGGTTATTTTCTGCAAAACCAATCCTAATCCGCTGAAAAGACTTCCCAACGAAATTTTAAAGTCCACATTCACCTGCTGACTGGAAGCAACGTAATATCCTTTTCTGCAAAGGATTCCGCCCTCCATTTCTGTCAGATTGACGGAAAGCATTCCACCTTTACCTGCAACGACCATCTTTTTGGGATCGCGACTTGTATTTTTATAAACAACAAGGATGATGCTTTCACCTGAAACGCCTCTTTTGAGCATTCCCCAAACACCGTTTTGAAGCACTCTCATCTCTCTTTCAATTCCTTTTTCAAGGTAGATCAGCGAACCTCGTTCTGCAAAAAACTCTTCCCCGGGGTTGAGAATAACCTCAAGGCATTTAAGATCGTATCCTATAAATTTGCAATTCATTCCAAATCAATTATTAATTAACTCTTTCTGATTTACTGAGTGTCAAAAGCCTATATAACTGTATGCACTTCAGGTGGAGGTGGCGGTAACTGCATTTCAGCAGTTGCACCGATAGACCGGTTTCCCATGCTTACTGATGCAGAAACCCATTTGAAAAACTGACGGAAAGTCGCACTATCTGTTGTGTCAAGACTTACAACGTTGTCAGTAAGTTCTTTTAGTTTAGCCGTATCAGCTTTGGAACCAGCAGCACAGGCTATAATACTTCCAAAGTGCCGGCGTTTTACTTCAGGAATCATCTGCATATATAACTGATTATCGGATGGTTTTCCATTGGTCATGATAAATAGCAGCGGCATCCAGTCTCCTTTTATTTCTGAAGTAGTTAATTGTATTTCATGATCAACCCTTTCGCATAGGAATCTAAGCGCTTCTCCAAGATGAGTTCCTCCCGATTCAGGAAGAATAATTTCGGGTAATTGCATGCTTTCCAATTCAGTGAGCGGTAATATCTGCTCTGCATTACGGTTAAAAGTAATCAGGCTGATGTGAACCGATTCCAATGCAAACGGATCCTGCCGTAGGCTTGCAACCATCGATTCGAGTCCAACTTTAATGGACTCGATTGGCTCGCCGTGCATGGCGCCGGAAGTCTGAATCAGTATATAAACAGGTAATCTTCTCATCTTTAAGAATCTATTTTGATTATTTTAAAACTAATAGGTTATTAGGCAGAATGCTATCGTCTTTTTGTTACTTTCTGCAGCCTGTTAACCTATAGCCTGAATATCTATTTTCTTTAACATAGCTCCTGAAATTTCTTTCTGAATTCGAGTGGTTTGCGAATGTTCACAAAAACCTCCCTGGTACCGCCAATTCCAATAATTGAAATATTACCAAATCCAAAGATTCTTCCCATGATCGTTTGATCGACATTAACGCTCTCGATTTTGGTTAGATTCAATTCAACAGTTTTCCGGCTGATTAAACCTGTTTTAATGACGACTCTTTTGTTGGTGATCGTAAATTCATCCGTATAACGATCAATCATGGGAGCAATGAACAGTGTAAAAAGAGCTCTTAAGCTAAAAAAAATGACCCAGTGATAAGTTGTTTTGTATTCAATTTTTTCGCCCGCAATAAGATTATTTTCAACATACTTGCTCATGGAAAATGCTTTTAGTACTGTGAAATATAAAGTTCATGAAGGATTCGAGATCTTTTATGAATTGGCAACTGTTAACTTGCAATCAGATTCCAGTAACTAGTTGCCAGCTAATGAAGGTATTGAAATTTCTCCCTGCGTTTTAGTTAAAAAACGAGTAGTACATGTTTGTACTACCCGTTTTTAACAAGAATAAATTGTACAGTATTTAAACAACAATATTGACTTCGGGTGGGGGAGGAGGCAGTTCGTTAAGACCTGTGACCTCTTTACCACTTGCTTCAATTTTCTGACTTCCTGAACTAACCGAAGCAGATACCCATTTAAAGAAAGCTTTAATTGTTGCAGAATCGGCTGTGTCAAGTTGAACAACCACGTCAGTAATTTGCTTCAAGACAGAAGTATTGGCACCAGAACCGGCGGCACAAGCTACTACCATTCCGAATTTACGTTTTTTAAATTCAGCAAGTCCTTTCTGCCAGTTGTCGGTTGGTTCACCATCCGTCATCAGGAAGACGAGTGGTTTCCAGTCACCTTTTTGTTCGAGTGTTGTCTTGGCAACTTCGCTGTCGGACCGTGAGGCAAGTAATGATAATGCATCACCCAAAGCCGTTGTTCCATTTGCCTGGATATCGGGCATCTGAAACATCGAAAGTTCGGTCAGCGGTACCAATTGACGCGCAGAACTATCAAAAGTGATCACACTTAAGAAAGCTGTTTCGAGCGCATAAGGATCCTGACGTAACGTAGATACCAAAACCTGAACGCCATTCTTAACAGCTTCGATCGGTTCGCCGGTCATTGAGCCGGAAGTATCCAGAACTAAATAAACTGGTAATCTTCTCATATTATAAATACTTGCTTACTACGCTATTTAATGTCCCCTTCAGATCTTTGTCCGCAGTTGGTTCACCAATTGCATTGAATTTCCATTCCCCATTCTTTTTGTAGAATACTCCCAATACCATCGATACATGACCCGCGAAATTGGATCCGTTGGAGATATCATAGGTTGCGAAAATCTCATTTACGTGAGAGGAAGTACCTTCATAAATCCGAATGGAAGCAAAAGGGATTGTTTTGAAGTCCTGACCGCGAAAGCTGTTCAGAACAAATGCAATTTTAGTAACCGAAGAATCGAGTTTACTAATATCAACAGAAATAACTTCATTGTCAAGACCATCATCACCGCCTGTATCACCAACCACGTCGTCGCCACTGTGACGGATCGAGCCGTTTTTCGATTTCAGATTTCCGAAGTAAACTACTTCCAATCCGTTATTATTATCATCGAAAGTAGCACAACTGGCATCCAGATCGACTGCTTCCATCTTCTTCCCACCAAAAAAACCTTTTTTCTCGATTGCACCCCAGTTTACACCTACGCAGATGTTTACCAATTTGCTACCATTGCTTTTTTCAAGGTTGATCCTTTGTCCTTTTTCTAATTTTATTGCCATTATCTTCGTATTAATTGTATTTGCTTAAATAATCTTCAAGTCCACCTTTGACACCAACGCCTACTGCTTCGAACTTCCATTCTCCGCCACGTTTGTAAAGCCGGCCAAATTCAACAGCCGTTTCGATCGAAAAATCCTCGTCTAAATCGTATTTCAGAATTTCTTCATTCGTATCCGGGTTGTAAATTCTTACAAATGCATTACGCACCTGGCCAAAATTCTGTTTTCTTGAAGCGGCATCGTGGATTGTAACCACAAAACACAATTCAGTTGCAGCTGTGTTTATTTTAGAAAGATCAACTTTGACACTTTCGTCATCACCTTCTCCTGCACCTGTCAGATTGTCACCTGTATGTTCAACCGCACCATCTGGTGACTTAAGATTGTTGTAAAAGACAAAATATTCATCCGATACTATTTTTTTATTTTCACCAAGGATGAAAACTGACGCATCAAGATCAAAATCTGCTCCGTTTGATGAATTAGCATCCCAACCAAGTCCAACTGTAAATTTGGGTAAAGTTACGTTTACTCTTTGTCCTTTCTCTAAACTAATTGCCATAATGTGATGTATTTTAGTTGTTTATATATTTCTTCAGTATCTCTACAAAATTATCTGTTGCCTGTGGTTCGCCAAGAGCTCTGAACTTCCAGGTTCCTTCACGTCGGTATACTTCGGCAAAGATCATTCCACAAACACCGTTTAAAGATGCATCACCCGAAAGGTTGAATTTGGCAATTTCTTTGCCCTTGGCATCAACTGCACGGATAAAAGCATTGTCAACCATGCCAAAGCTTTGATTCTTTGCTTTTCCCTGGTAAATTGTAACCAGAAATAGTATCTTTTGATATTTCTGATCGAGCGAATCAAGCCTCACAATAATTTGTTCGTCATCGCCCTCACCAGCTCCTGTACGATTGTCTCCGGTTAACCAGATGTTTCCTGAAGGATGTTTTTGACTGTTGAAATAGACAACATCACCTTCATAGAGATTTATCTCTTTTCCGTTGGGCATCTTAGCTTTACGACCAAGATTAACCACTTTCCCGTTGGCATCAAGCAGAAATGCAATTGCATCCAAATCGTAATCCTCTTCTTTGTCACCACCTAATAAACCACTCAGAAAACCGCCTTTTTTCTTGCGGATATCCCAGCCTAATCCGACAGTTACCTGTGATAAGTCAAAACTGTCACCTTTATCATTTTTGCGAAGGTCAATGGTCTGACCTTTTTGTAAATTTATTGCCATATTGCTTGACGTTTAATTGTATTTACTTAAAAAATACTCCAAACCACCTTTATATCCGATACCCATTGCCTCGAATTTCCATTCGTCATTTCTTTTGTAAATTCGCCCAAATTCAACTGCTGTTTCAACCGAGAAATCCTCGTCTAATTCGTATTTTGCAATCTCCTCGTTCGTTTGAGCGTTGTAAATACGGATAAAAGAATTGCGAACCTGTCCGAAATTTTGTTTGCGGGTTTCGTAATCGTGAATTGTAACTGTAAAAATGATTTCCTGAATTTTGGAATCAAGTCGGGCAATGTCTATTGTTAGTGTCTCATCATCGCCATCGCTGCTGCCTCCTGTTAAATCATCACCTGAAGATTCAACTGCTCCATCAGGGGATTTGGGGTTGTTGTAAAAAACGAAAAACTCGTCCTGAGGTATTTTCTTGTTTTCACCCAGCATAAAAGCCGAAGCATCGAGGTCAAAATCAAAACCAGTTCCGGAATTAGGATCCCAACCTAATCCGACGCCTACTTTGGAAAGACCCAGCCCAATGCGTTGTCCTTTTTGTAAATTAATTGCCATAAAATTCAATTTTACTATTAATAAGCTTGTTAAACTAGATTTTAAATCAAATTTAACAAGGGTAAAAATACAAATTTATAAATCGAAAGGCAAATATTCGTATGCCGCAAAACATAAATTTTAAAAATATAGTTTTGTAGAGACGTTGCATGTAGCATCTCTACAAATTTGATTGCAAATAATTACGGTAATTGGAAAATCCGAAAAACATTATAAATCTATTCCTCAAAAAGAGTGTTTTGCCGTAGAACAAGTATATAATTTTCATCTAAAAAAGAGCCGGATGAAGGGATTAATCTTCAGTAAGTTCATCTTCAGCCAACTCAGGTAAGATGATTTTACTATCGATCGATTCCAGCACTTCAACATCCTTCAATTTACGCTGAATAGCACGCGTTCTTTTGCCCAGTACGTCATCGAGTTGGTTAAGACCGGTCTGAATATTGCCCTGTGCCTTTTCCACCAATCCGCCAAAAAGTTCAAACTCTTTTTTGACAGCCCCCAGAACTTTCCAAACCTCACCACTTCGTTGCTGAATGGCGAGTGTTTTAAATCCCATTTGCAGACTGTTCAGGATAGCAGCCAACGTGGTTGGACCGGTTACTACAATTTTATAGGTTCGTTGTAATTCGTCCAATAAAGAGGCTCTGCGCACAACTTCTGCATAAATACCTTCGAAGGGGAGAAACATAATTCCGAAATCGGTCGTATTTGGCGGATCAATGTATTTGTCGTGAATATCCCTGGCCATTTTTTTGATGGTCTGCTCCAGTAGTTTCTGGGCAGCATCAATTTTAAGGAGATCACCCGTATCATGAGCAGCCTGCAGTTGTTCGTAAATGTCTTTGGGAAATTTGGCATCGACAGGCAGCCAAACGACTGAGTTGTTTTCGTCACGGCCAGGTAATTTAATCGCAAATTCGACGACATCGGCGCTTCCCGCTTTTGTTTTAACATTTGATTCGTATTGACCAGGTGCCAGAATCTGCTCAAGTAACATGGCCAGCTGGACTTCGCCAATACTTCCGCGCATTTTCACATTACTGAGAACTCGTTTTAATCCACCGACGTCTTGCGCCAGTGTTTGCATTTCACCCAGACCTTTCTGGACATTCTCCAATTGCCTTACAACGAGTTCAAATGATTGTCCCAACCGTTCATTCAGGGTTTTCTGTAATTTTTCGTCAACAGTGATGCGGATCTCTTCGAGCCGTTTTTCGGTACTGTCGACCATCCTTTTCTGTTCCTCGACAAGGAAGGCAAACTTCTCGCGCTGTAATTGATTGAATGACTCAACATTCTTATCGAAAGTTTCCTGAAATCCCTTAAATGAGCTGATTAATGTGTCACGCTGCAAAACGCTGTCGCTTTTTGATTGGCTGGTAATATCCTTTAATGTAATTGCAAGCTCTCTTTGAAAATCTTTTAGCGTGGTGTTCAGTTCAGTTCTGTTTTCTTTCGCAATATTTGAGTTCTCTTCTCGGTTGATTCTGAAATCTTCCCGAAGACCCGCTTCAATTTTTAAAAGACTTTTATCCAGCGAATCAATACGACTGGTTAGCTCCGGATTTTTTTTGTTTCGTAGGAATAACAATAAAATGGTGACTAATAGATTGAAGACAATCAGGCCGGTTAATATCTGAGTTTCCATCATTTCTGGACATTTAAAGTTGGGTTGATTTCGGTGTGACTTAAGTCAAAAAGATACAGTTGTAACCTCCTTACAGATAGCTTAATACTGACAAATTATCATTTAATCTTCTCTTTTTCTTGTAAATGCAAGTTTGATCATACTATAGAAGAAAGGAATAAGCGTAACGATAATTAATCCAAGAAAAATGACCAGATAGTTTTCTTTCACCCATACATTTTCCCCGATAAAATAACCAGTCAGCGAGAAAAACGGTACCCAAAGAGCGGATCCTATGATTGTATAAACAAAGAATAAATGGTATTTGAATCCTGAAAGTCCGGCAAAAAAAGGGATATAAGTCCTGATCACCGGAAAGAAACGACCGATCACAATTGATTTTGCGCCGTATTTATCGTAGAAATGACGCGTCTGAATAATATATTTTATCAAATACCTCTGCACAAAACGATTCTGGCTCTTTTCCAGGTTCTTCCCAAAAAAAGACCCCACAAAATAGTTTGACAGATTCCCTAATACTGCTGCTAAAATGAGTATTGGAACCAGCCACACGATATTGAGAGCTGTTGAAGCGGTGATGACTCCGGCAGAAAATAACAAACCATCTCCAGGCAGAAATGGAAAAAAAACAGTACCTGTTTCAAGGAAAACAATCACAAAAAGGAATACGTAAGCTTCAACCACATTGTTGGCAACTATCCGCATCAAAGCTTCGTCGGTGTGTAATACTATCTCAAATAATTCATTCATCCAAACGAATATTTTCGGTAACAAATATTTAAATCGAACTCCGATGGCGACTCATCGATTTTGGCAAACATACACCAAAAAAGGGAGAAAAAATAAAAAACAGACCTGCATTTCTGCATGTCTGTTCCAAATGGATATTTTTTTAATCCAGCAGAGATTTCATGAAAAATCAATGATAAGGATTGCTTATGCCAGTTTCTGATTCAATTGTTCTGAAGCAATTTGTCGGCCATTGCATCAGCCATTTCGATGCACATTTTGAACTTATCAGCCTTCAGCGATCCCTTCTCTTCAATGGGTTCGTAAACCATGTCCCATTTAATCATCTCTGCAAATTTTTTGAGGTTGTTTACGCCTCCGCCATTCCATAGAAAATTACCGAATACGCCGAGATAGTGGTTTTTGGGTGCCATGTGTTCGATGGTCGAAAGCAAAGTTTCGACATTGGGAAACAAGGCATTGTTGTAAGCACAACTGCCAACAATAAAACCTTTGTATTTAAAGATGTCGTTGATAATATACGATGAGTGAGTCTTCGAAGAATCGTAAACCCTGATGTTTTTAATTCCGCGTACACTTAATTGTCGTGCAATCACTTCAGCCATTTTCTGTGTGTTGCCATACATTGAACCATAGACGATCACAACCCCAAGTTCCATGTCGTAAGTGCTCCATTTGGTGTATCGGCTTAGCACCCAGTCTAAATTGGTTCTCCAAACCGGTCCATGGGTTGATGCAATCATTTTTATATCAAGAACGGCAAGCTTTTTCATGGCTCGCTGCGTGTGTGCACAATATTTACCAACGATATTGGTGAAATAACGCATCACATCCACTTCATAAAAATCGAGGTTGATTTCATCATCAAAAACGCCACCGTCGAGGGTTCCATAACTACCGAAAGCATCACCGGTAAAGGCAATTTTATGCGTTTCGTCGTATGTTACCATTGTCTCCGGCCAGTGAACCATCGGTATTGTCTGGAACTGAAGGTTGGTTTTTCCGAGTGAAAGTTTATCATTATCATTGACAAGCAGTACTTTGCCTGGATCGATGCTAAAACTTTCGACCAGACCAAATGTTTTTTTGTTTCCAACCAAAGTAATTTCAGGATACCGGGCTCTGATTGCTTTTAAAGCACCCGAATGATCGGGTTCCATATGGTTGATGATCAGGTAATCAATATTTCTATCACCGATGATGGTCTCAATTTTGTCGAGATAATCTTCAATGAATTGTCTTTCGACCGTATCGATCAATGCAATCTTATCATCGTCAATTAAATACGAATTGTATGAAATCCCGTTTGGGATGGGCCATATATTCTCGAAAAGTTGTGTCCTACGGTCATTGAATCCGAGAAAGTATATATTGTCAGCAAGCTTAATTTGATGCATAAGTTAATTTCTAATCAATGTTCATTAAATTAATTCTTGTCACAAAAATACAAATAAAAGGGATATGACTTAAATCTGATCCTCTTCCGCAAGGGATTGATTTAATATTTTCGGTCATTTTTTGTAACTTCGTGCCGGTTTTGAATGATGGTTTTAAAGATCAAATGTATCGTTGATGAGTTTAAACAATAGTAATAGGTTACTGGCATTTCCCAAAGCTGGAAAGTGGCTGATTGTAGGTGTACTAATTGCAGGGCTTGCAGCATCGGTTTGGAGCTATCGAATATATAATAATCTTTTTCAGGATAATACCAGAAAGACAATAATGCTTTACATTCCTACCGGGGCTGTTTTTCAGCAGGTTGTTGATTCGTTGAAGCACCACGAATATTTGTCGGATGTCTCCTCTTTTCAATGGGTTGCAGCCAGGAAGAAATATCCTGAAAATATAAGGCCAGGTGCTTATAAATTAGAGGAAGGATGGAGTAATAACAAGGTGATTGACCTTCTAAGGTCGGGAATCCAAACACCTGTAAAAGTTACCTTTAACAATATACGGTTTCGGCAGGATCTGGCAGCCCGGCTATCCAAATATCTTGAACCCGACTCTTCCGCCTTTTTAACTGCCTTCAACAACGATAAGATCGCATCTGATTACGGATTAACGCACGAATCATTTCCTATGCTCATTATTCCAAATACTTATGAGTTTTATTGGAATACATCTCCCGTGAAATTTATTGAAAGAATGAAGTCGGAATATGATCACTTTTGGAATGATTCGCGCAAAAAAAAGGCGGCTGATCTGGAGCTGACACCGCTTCAGGTAGTGACAATTGCCTCTATATTACAGGAAGAGACCAATAAGAATGATGAAAAATCGCGCATGGCAGGCGTATATGTCAATCGGGTAAAGAAAGGATGGTTACTTCAGGCTGATCCAACAATTAAATATGCAATGGGTAACTTTCAGATTAAAAGAGTCCTAACTGAATACTTGTCAGTTGAATCACCTTACAATACTTACAAGTATGCAGGGTTGCCTCCAGGACCAATCAACTTTCCTGATATTGTAAGTGTTGATGCCGTTTTGAATGCAGAGCACAACAACTATATGTATTTCTGTGCAAAAGAGGATTTCTCAGGCTATCACAATTTTGCCCTGTCACTTGCGGAGCATAACCGAAATGCCGCCAGGTATCAAAATGCTTTGAACAAGAGCGAGATTTGGAAATAGTTTTATTTTTGCACTTCAATCTTCGGTCTCTGCATGTCAATCTCAAAGCTCTGCACCCCGATCTCCGGTCTCTGCAGCTCAATATATAAGCTCTGCGGTTCAATTTCCGGTCTCTGCATCCCTATATATGAGCACTGCAGTTCAATATATGAGCTCTGCAGCTCAATCTCCTGGCGCTGCAGCTTAATATATGAGCACTGCAGTTCAATATATGAGCACTGCAGCTCAATATATGGGCTCTGCAGCTCAATATATGGGCTCTGCGGTTCAATCTCCGGTCTCTGCATCTCAATCTCAAGGCTCTGCTTTTGGAAAGCCAGAAATCTGTGTTTGTCAAATATCGGTAGTTCATCCTCCAATTACCAGTACTTCGCGCTCAAGCTCAATGTTAAATTTCTGTAAAACATCTTTTACTATCATTTCCGACAGTTCAAAAATCTCTTTTCCTGAAGCGCCTCCTTTGTTGATAATTACGAGTGCCTGTTTGTGATGAACAGCTGCATTTCCAACCGATTTTCCCTTCCATCCTGCTTTTTCAATCAGCCATCCTGCTGCAAGTTTTACGAGACCTGAACCGGCAGGATAGACAGGAATGTCAGGATAGCTATTTTTCAGTGCGCTGCCGATTGCTTCCGAAACAACGGGATTTTTAAAAAAGCTTCCCGCATTACCAACCTTTGATGGATCCGGGAGTTTTGATTCACGAATCGATATGACCGCTTTTCGGATGTTTTGAAGGTTTATCTTCCCTGACTTTAATACCTCGGTTTTCAAAGCGCCATATTCAAGGTGAAATTCTGGTTTTTTCGTAAGGTGAAAAATCACAGAGGTCACGATAAAACGTTCTTTTAGTTCAACTTTAAATAGGCTGGTACGATAACCAAATTCACATTCGTCGTGACTAAACGATTTAATTTCAAGTGTATTCAGATTTATTCCTTTCACTTCGGAAATGACTGATTCAGCCTCGATGCCATATGCCCCGATATTTTGAACAGGAACCGCACCGACATTCCCAGGGATCAATGAAAGGTTTTCGACACCACCAAACCCTCTTTCAACACACCATTCCACAAAATAATCCCAAACCACTCCTGCTTCAGCTTCAACTATGGCGCTGTCTTTATTTTCTAAAATTATATGAATCCCAGCCATCTCAGGGTTAATAACAATTCCGTCGAAGTTATTAATAAATAGCAGGTTGCTTCCTGCTCCCAGAAATAACCGGCTTTCATTTAATTCGGTGTTATTCTCTTTAAAGAACAGGATCAGATTTTCCGCCGAATCCACTGTTAAATAGTGTTTGGCAATTGCGGATATCCCGAAGGTATTGTTATTTTTGAGCGAGAAATTATGTCTGAGGTCGCACATGTAAACGTATTTTTGGCAAAGATACACAACTGACGCTTTCGGATGTTGAACTTTGAGTCAGTTCTAATCTTTTCTGACTGTTTCTGAAAATTATCTGTACGAAATCTTAATTTTCCTGAAAATGAAAAAAATGGTTATTTGTTTTTCAATTCTGTTAATGTCTTCATTAATATGGGGACAGCCAATGAAAACGTATGCGCTTGTCATCCATGGTGGAGCGGGTGTTATGGATCAGAAAAGCATGACCTCTGAAATGCAAAATGAATACATTGCGGTGTTGAATAGGGTGCTTTATGTTGGTGATTCGGTGCTATCACATGGAGGAACCTGTGTGGATGCCGTTGAAAAATCGATCGTGATTATGGAGGATTCACCGCTTTTTAACGCAGGAAAAGGAGCTGTATTTACGCACGAAGGAATTGTTGAACTGGATGCGTCTGTAATGGAAGGTAAATCACTCAAAGCCGGAGCTATAGCGGCTGTCAGAGATATTAAAAATCCGATTCGGGTAGCCCGTGCCGTTATGGAAAAATCGGAACATGTGATGCTGAGCGGATTGGGAGCTTCTCAATTTGCTAAAGAGAATGGTTTTGAGCCAGTTGACAATGCTTATTTTTATACCAAAAAGCGGTTTCAGTCACTACAGGAATTGCTGAAAGAAGAACGGGAAGCAACTGTGAATGACAAGCATGGCACTGTTGGCTGCGTTGCGCTGGATATGTCAGGAAATATCGCAGCCGGAACATCGACCGGTGGAATGACCAATAAAAAATATGGTCGCATCGGCGATTCGCCCATCATTGGTGCCGGAACCTATGCCAACAATGAAACCGGAGGTTTTTCATGTACAGGCCACGGCGAATATTACATCAGGCTTGGTTTTTCGAGGGATATTTCAGCCTTAATGGAATACAAGAAACGATCGGTCACCGAGGCATGTCGGGAAGAAATCAGTAAACTGACGCAAATGGGTGGAACCGGAGGTGTAATAGGATTGGATAAAATGGGTAATATTGCAATGGAATTCAATACTTCGGGGATGTTTCGGGGATTTGTCAAGTCGGATGGCGAAAAACAGGTGGCAATTTTTAAATAGAAATCATTAATTTGTTTATAATATTTTGAAGAAGATTTTACTTGCTGTCACCAATGATTTAATTACCGATTACCGGATACATCGGACAGCCACAACTTTGCAATCGATGGGATTTGATGTTATGCTGGTTGGCAGTATATTCAGGGATAAAGCTGAATTAAAGCGACCCTATCGAATCCATCGTTTGGATATGTTCTTCCGCAATGGACGTCTTTTTTACTTTGAATTCAATATCCGTTTGATATTATTTGCGATAAAAGGTGGATTTGATGTATTTGTTGCCAATGGATTAGGTGTGCTTCCAGGAATTGGTTTGAGTGCCTTCCTGAAAAGAAAACCTTTTGCGTATGATTGTTATGACTTATCTACCGAAAGTGCAGAGATGATTGGTAAACCTTTTGGCCGATGGGTTTGGAAGGTAATCGAAAGATCACTGATCCGAAAAGCACGTCGTGTTTATACAATCAGTGAATCAATTGCTATATTTCTTGAGGCAAAGTATAAAATTCACGTTGATTTGGTGCGAAATACGCCTGAATTTCAGGCGATTAAAAATTATCCACCTGAATACCGATTGGTTCATGAAGGACTTAAAGTTTTAATTTATCAGGGTGCAGTAAATAAGGGCCGTGGCCTTGAGATGATTATTAACGCGATGAAATACCTTCCGGAAGCGATGTTTTTTATTGTAGGAGAGGGGGCTGAAGAGAAGGAACTTGAGAAACTTGTTTTGAAAACATCGCTTTATAACCGTGTTATTTTTTACGGAAGAGTACCCTTCGAAGAACTGAAATTTCTTACTATGCAGGCTGATCTTGGCTTATCGGCCGAAGAGGATATCTGTTTGAATTATCGCTACTCCTTGCCCAACAAGTTGTTCGATTATATCCATGCCGGAATACCAGTTCTTGTTTCAGGGATGCCTGAAATGGAGAAAATTGTTACTGAACGACAGATTGGCAAGATTATTTTGGACCGTTCACCTGAAAAACTGGCTGCTAAAATTCGGGCTATGCTGTCGGATGATGAATCGGTCAAAATGTGGCGTGAGAATGCAATAACTACTGCCAGGGAGTATAACTGGTCCAATGAGAAAAAAAAGGTGATTGAAATTTACCAGGAGTTCTTGTAGTGATTAATTGTTGATTTACATCGACGGCAAATCCTCCAGCAACGATTCAAAATCGATAATCTCGGTATCATCCGCCAGTTCTCTGATGGTATTCGACTCGCAGATGATTTTGCGGGCAGGAAATCGCTGGATAATCGGATAATCATGGGTCGCCATAACGATTGTTTTTCCTTCGGCATTAATTTCCATAAATACCTGAAGTAATGCATCAGATGTTTCAGGATCAAGGTTTCCGGTTGGCTCGTCGGCAAGAATGATTTCCGGATTATTCAATAAAGCCCTGGCTATCACAATGCGCTGTTGCTCGCCACCTGAAAGCTGGTGAGGCATACGCGGACCTGCATGACTCATCTCAACAATTGCAAGCACTTCATAAATGCGATCCTTAATCGATTTCTCGTTGTGCCATCCGGTTGCCCTTAAAACAAATTCGAAATTTTTGTAAATGGTACGATCAGTCAACAACTGGAAGTCCTGAAAAACAATCCCCAGTTTACGACGAAGAAAAGGAACCTCTTTAGGTCTGATTTTCTCGAGTTGGTAACCACAAACGGTGCCATTTCCGACGATTAAAGGCAATTCGTTGTAAAAAGTTTTCAACAAACTTGATTTGCCGCTTCCCACTTTTCCAATGATATAAAGGAATTCTCCTTTATTCACAGATAGGTTGATATTCTTTAGAACCAACGTCTCACGTTGATAAATGTCTGCATTCTTCAATTCTATGATTGGCTCCACGATTCGAAATGTTTTTTTTAAAGTCTATATTTGTAAAACCACGTTAGTACAAAACTAATGCTTTTTAACGATTTTTATTAAGAGTATATTTGGTTTAACAGTGATTTTGTGGAATATTTACTTAATTGTAAGTTCAAATAATTGGATATTGATTATATGAAAATGAAAATTAAAAGCCAGATAATTAAGGCGTTCGTTATTTTCTTCTTTTATTCCTTTCCCTTGTTTTCGCAACCTATAGCAACCCAGGAGAATTGTAAGGAGACGTTCAGAACGGCAATAGAGTTGTTTAATGCCGAAAAGTACGGATCGGCCATCCATGAATTTCAAAAACTTCGCGAAATAGCGGTGCCAGGTTCCGTTTTTGAGGATGAAGCTGATTACCATATTCCTGTATGTTACCTCGAAATGGGAAATCAAAATGGTAGGAGCATGTTGGAGGCATTTATTCAGGATACCCCGGAATCGCCAAGAATTAACAATGCCTATTTCAGGTTGGGTAATGCAGATTTTAATAAGAAGCGCTATAAACAGGCGCTTGTTTCATTTAAAAAAATCGAGCGTAATTCATTGACGGGAAAAGAACTGGAAGAATACAGCTTTAAATCAGGTTTTTGTAACCTCGAAGAAGGTAACAATAGTATAGCCAAAGTATTTTTTGCCGGATTGAAAGATAAACCGGGTACTTTTTCGGATGCTTCAAAATATTATTGGGCGCACATCAATTACCTTGAGGGCAAATATGATCTGGCACTTCAGGAATTTGTGAAAATCGAAAAAACACCTCAATATGCGGCGATCATTCCTTTCTATAAGGCTCAAATCTATTTTGCCCAGGAAAAATATGAGCAGGTTATCGAAATTGCTCCTCCGCTGATGGATCGGGCAACTGCTGAAAGAAAAGTCGAGTTATCGAAGATTATTGGTGTATCATACTATCAATTAAAACAGTATAAAGAAGCAATTCCATATATCGAGAACTATCTAAAAAGTAAAGATGTAACTCCTCAGCAATATTATGTGGCTGGTTTTTGTTTCGGTAAAGAGGGACAAAATGATAAAGCGATTCAGAATATGGAAAAGGCTGCAAAAGGAAAAGATGCTTTTGCTCAAAATGCCTATTATGAACTGGCTGGACTTTACATTAAAAAAGGAGATAAGCAACGGGCAATGATGGCATTTCAGAATGCCTCCAATCTAAACTTTGATCCTAAAATCAGGGAGGATGCCCTATTCCAATATGCAAAAATTACCTACGAACTTGATTATTCTCCGTTCAATGAGGCGATTAAAGCATTTGACCGTTATATTTCGGAATACCCGAATTCCGAGAAAAACGATGTAGCATACGACTACCTGGTAAAGGTTTTTATGACTACGCGGAATTATAAGGACGCCCTTGTTTCACTTGAAAAGATTAAGGTAAAAAGTCCGGCAATTAAAAAGGCTTATCAAAGAGTGGCTTTGAACCGGGGAATCGAGTTTTTCAGGGATTTGAAATTTGCAGAGGCCATTCAACTATTTGATAAATCGCTGGAGTATGGCGATCAAAACAATGAATTGCGGGCTTTGGCCTATTACTGGCGCGGAGATGCCAATTTCCGGTTGGGAAAAAGCGATCTCGCTGTGGCTGATTATAAGAAATTTCAAAGTGTACCAGGTGCGTCAAAACTAAAGGAGTATCCTGTTTCGAATTATAACATTGGGTACAATTATTTCAATAAGGAACAATATGAGCTTGCAATTCCCTGGTTTCAAAAATATTTTGAAGGCAGAACTGATAAAAGTTCACCGCTCTATACCGATGCCTATAACCGCCTTGGGGATTGCTATTTCGCCGATACCAGGTACGATGACGCAATCGCCAATTATCAGAAAGCCTATGAGGCTGGTTCTTTAGATTCTGATTATTCCTTGTTTCAAAAAGCTTTCTGCCATGGTTTGTTGAATGAAAATAATCTGAAAATCAATGAGCTGGATAACCTGCAAACGCAGTTTCCACAATCAAATTATATAGATGATGCACTGTACGAAACGGGTAAATCCTTTGAGCGGCTTCAGGAGGAGAGTAAGGCTGAATCAAATTACCTGACACTGATATCAAAATTTCCGGCCAGTCCATATAAACCTAAAGCCTTGGTGCAATTGGGACTATTGGCTTATAATAAAAGTGATTATGCGGCATCGGTAGCTTATTACAAGCAAGTAGCCGAAAACTATCCGAATAGTCCTGAAGCCAAAGGAGCAATGGTCGGTATTCGAAATAACGCGGTCGAAAACAACAAGGTGAGTGAATATATTTCTTATACGAAGAAGCTTGGTCATTCGGCAACTCCGTCAGAAAATGAGCAGGATTCGCTTACTTATTTTGCAGCCGAAAAGCTTTACATGGCTAAAGATACGAGGGCAAAAGAGGAACTTGGTAAATACCTTGAGAACTTTCCTTCGGGTAGTTTTGCACTGAACGTCCATTTTTATAAAGCAGAGACTGAATTTCGTGATAATGAGCCGGAAGATGCAATATCGGACTACGATTTTATTCTTGCTCAGCCCGATAATATTTTCACCGAAAATGCACTTTTAAGGGCGTCAGAGTTGACCTATAAAGCAGGAGATTTCAAAAAAGCGCTTGGCTATTACGAAAGACTAGAAACAGTTTCAAACAACAATAGCAATAAATTGCTCTCACTTGCAGGACGCATGCGATGTCATTACGAATTGAAGGAGTTCGATGCTGTAGCGAAGATTGGCTGGAAGATCAGGAGTATGGACAAAATACCTCCTGAATTAGATCGTGAAGCCTCCTATAAGTCAGCAAAGGCCTATGTAGAATTAAATGATCCCGCGAAAGCGCTGCCACTTTGGCGGAAACTTTCTGCTGATTCAAAATCACTTGAAGGTGCCGAAGCCAAATACAGGGTTTGTGAATATTTTTACACAAACAACAAACTGAAAGAGGCTGAAAATGAAGTGATGGATTTTATTGAAAAGAATACGCCACATCAATACTGGCTGGCTAAAAGTTTTATATTGCTTGCTCATGTTTATGAAAATCAGAATGATCTTTTCCAGGCGACGAATACCTTGAAGAGCATCATCGAGAATTATGAGATAAAAGGGGATGGCATATTGGATGAAGCCAATCAATATCTTCAGAAGTTGGAATCGAAAGAAACCACAGGATCGGGAACATCCGACACAAAAATACAGCCATCGGGTGCAGGATCGAAAAAAAAATAAATCAGCAGGAATTATGAAATTATATTGCTCAATATCAGTTTTTCTTTTAATTGTTGCATTTTCGGCAGTTACTGCCTTGGCGCAAAAAGACTCTACAAAACTAAATCAGTCAGTAGAAGTAATGAAAGCTTACCGCCCAAGTATCTCGAACGCCAACAAGGTGAATCTGATGCCGGTGATCGATGACACCACCCGTTTTACGCCGGAGTTTAAATATTCAATCGAAAGCCATCCTATAAAAAATGGATTTACAGCAACACCGATCAGCGCTGCCGATGTGAATGGATTACCATCAAAAGATTTGGGGCTGGGCTTTCTGAAACTTGGAGCGGGAACATTTAGCACGCTTTACGGAGAATTTTTCTTCAATCTTCCAAAATCAAAAATTGCGACTTTCGGACTTCATCTACGGCATCTTTCTTCGGATGGTACTATCAGGCTTCGGGAAGATGATCGTGTTGATGCTCCTTACAGTCAGAATAATGCTGCTGTTTTTGGTTCTGTGAACCTTGGCAGTGCAATTCTATCAGCTAATCTTTCCTACGATCGTGATGCGATGAGGTATTATGGTTATCCGGTTGCGATCCCCGCAGTTGTTCCTTCACAATTTGGACTAAGTCAGGCTTATCAGAATGGTAATATTAAGGTTGCCTTAAAAAGCGATGAAGAATTAGATAGCGATTTAAAGTTTAATGGTGGTTTTAACCTGGGTTATTTCGATGCGAAGACGGGACAGAAGCAAAGTAGTGCAGGATTATTCGGTAAATTCGATTATAACTTTGGAGGTATCAATGGTATATTGGATATTTCATATGACTATTATAAGACTGACAGTATACACCTTGAATTGCAGCCACTTCCCGGCACCAAAACGGAGGGCTGGGTAAAGATAGCGCCGTCTGTCCGTTTGGATGGTGATAACTGGTCTTTACGTGGCGGTATTAATTTTGTTGCCGTCCAAGACAAGAGCTTCTTAAATTCAACGAAACTATATCCCGATTTTGAAGCAAACTTTCGACCGATCGAAGGAATGCTGACGTTATATGCAAGTTTTAAAGGCGATTTGAAAAATAACAGGTATGGTGACATTGCCTACGAAAATTATTGGACTGATCCGCGTCACAATGTGCATAATACAGATTACACCTATATACTTTCCGGCGGATTGAAGGGGAAAATCACGCGCGAAATCTCTTACAATGTTGGTTTGAACTATAGCAAGGTTAAGGATCTTTATTTTTATGTCTTAAATAGTTTTCCGGACGGGTCATCCAGTACGACGCCAGCTCCAAAATTATACAATAACGCTTTCGATCTGACCTATGATGATGCAGGAATTTTTAATCTTTCAACGGAGCTTTCCTACGTTTCAGGTAAAGATTTATCGGTGGTATTGAAGGGAAATTATTACAGTTATAATCTTGAATCATTGCCTTTTACTCCTCAAAAACCAAAATTTGATCTTACGGCTTCAGCAGGATTCAGAATCATTGACAGACTGACCGGTTTTACCGATCTTGGAGTCATTGGAAAGCGACAGGCAATGACTTATTATTATAGTCCATTTTCTTCGGCGTTGCCGGAAACGAAAGAATTTTCAATCGACCCTACAATCCAGTTAAACCTGGGTGCTACCTACGATTTTACCAGTAAATTCAAGTTGTTTGGTCGTGTGGATAACCTTCTGAACCGCCAGAATGAACAATGGCTTGGTTATGCATCGCAGGGTTTAAGATTGATGGCTGGAGGGACCTTTTCGTTCTGATAAATCATTAAAGATATCTGAAAAGCCTTTCAAATAATTGAAAGGCTTTTTTATTGATTTTCAGTCAGATATAAAGATAAAAAATTTTCAATTTTCGCATTATTTGACGATGATTTTTTTCGTTGGTAAGGTATTTTTTGTTATATTTGCAAACCTCTAAAAATGGGGCAGCTTTTTCTGAAAAGAAAAGGTTGCAACGATTAAATCCAGGTTTCTGATGGCATGATTTATTGTTATTTCTGAAATCAGGAAGGGCTTTTTATTGTTTTAAATAAAATTATTTATAGAATGAGCGATTTAGAGAATAAACCATCCAATGGATCTGCAAGTTATGGTGCTGACAGCATTCAGGTTTTGGAAGGACTCGAAGCAGTACGCATGCGTCCTGCAATGTACATTGGTGATATTAATATTAAAGGTTTGCATCATCTTGTTTATGAGGTGATTGATAATTCAATCGATGAAGCACTCGGTGGTTTCTGTCAAAACATCGATTTATCGATTAACGAAGATGGATCAGTGACAGTTGTTGATGATGGCCGCGGAATTCCAACAGAATTGCATACTGGTGAGAATAAATCTGCACTCGAAGTGGTTCTGACGGTTTTGCATGCCGGTGGAAAATTCAACAAGGACAGTTACAAAGTTTCCGGTGGACTACATGGAGTAGGTGTTTCCTGCGTAAATGCACTGGCATCCTACCTTCGTGCTGAAATTCATCGTGATGGTAAAATATGGGAACAGGAGTATTCAAAAGGATTTCCGAAGGGAGATGTTAAAATAATTGGCGAATCAGATAAAACTGGTACAATTATCACCTTTATTCCAGATGCCTCAATTTTCACAACTACGGAATTTAAATACGATATACTTGCTGCCCGACTTCGCGAACTCGCTTTTTTGAATCGCGGTATTCGCCTTTCAATTACTGACAACCGGGTACCTGAAGAGAATGGTTTATTTAAAAGTGAAGTATTCCTTTCCGAAAGGGGTTTGGCTGAATTTGTTGATTATTTGGATGGTACGCGTGAGCGCCTCATCGAGGAAACGATCCATATTGCAACCGAGAAAAACGATGTTCCTGTCGAGATTGCAATGTGCTACAACAACTCCTTTACCGAAAACATTCACTCTTACGTCAATAATATCAATACGATTGAGGGTGGAACACATATGACCGGTTTCCGAAGAGGATTAACCCGGACATTGAAAAATTATGCTGACTCCAGCGGAATGCTTTCTAAACTGAAATTTGAAATTAGCGGGGATGACTTTCGTGAAGGATTAACAGCTGTTTTATCGGTGAAGGTGATGGAACCTCAGTTCGAAGGTCAGACCAAGACAAAACTTGGAAATTCTGAAGTGAGTGGTTCAGTTGATCAGGCTGTTAGCGAAATGCTTTCAAATTACCTCGAAGAACATCCACGCGAAGCAAAGATTATCGTGAACAAGGTGATACTTGCTGCTACTGCACGTCATGCTGCACGCAAAGCACGTGAACTTGTTCAGCGTAAAAGTGTCCTTACTGGTGGCGGTTTGCCAGGTAAACTGGCTGACTGTTCAGATAAGGATCCTGCATTATGCGAAGTATTCTTTGTCGAGGGCGATTCGGCTGGTGGTACAGCTAAACAAGGACGTGACCGTAAGTTTCAGGCGATTCTTCCATTGAGGGGTAAGATCCTGAATGTTGAAAAAGCTATGTCTCACAGGGTATTCGACAGCGAAGAAATTCGCAATATTTATACTGCACTTGGTGTATCGATTGGTACAGAAGATGATCAGAAAGCCTTAAACTTCACGAAACTTCGTTACCACAAGATTGTGATCATGACCGATGCGGACGTCGATGGTTCTCACATCGCTACATTGATTATGACTTTCTTCTTCAGGTATATGTATGATCTGATTCTTAACGGTTACTTATATATTGCAACTCCTCCTCTTTACTTAGTGAAAAAGGGTAAACAGGAGCAGTATTGCTGGACAGAAGCTCAAAGGTTAAAATTGATCGAAGAGTGGGGCGGGGGAAGCGAAAAATCGGTTCATATTCAACGTTACAAAGGTCTTGGAGAAATGAACGCCGAACAACTTTGGGATACAACTATGAATCCTGAAACGCGTACGTTGCGCCAGGTAACCATCGAAAATCCAGCAGAGACCGATCATATTTTCTCGATGTTGATGGGTGATGATGTACCACCACGTCGTAAGTTTATCGAAGACCATGCTACATACGCTAATATCGATATTTAAATTTTTTTTTTCAGTTGTCGGCACGGTTAACCCTGGGTCGGCAACTGTTTTTTTAGTTTTATCTTAATCTTTATTCTGGCCTAATGAATATCTGTGTCTTCTGTTCATCCAGTAATGCCATTCCGGAATTCTATTTCGATGAAGCTAAGAAATTGGGAAAACTCATTGGAGATAACCATCACGAGATTATTTATGGTGGCGCAACAGTTGGATTAATGCATACAGTTGCGGAAGCTGCACGCCAGGCAGGTGCCAGATCCGTTGGAATTATCCCTGAATCCATACACAACAGACGTCTCTCTTCACCGCTCGATCACGAGCAGATTATTACCCCTAATATGCGCGACCGGAAATACCTGATGCGCAAACGCTCCGATGCATTTATCGCCCTCCCTGGTGGTTTTGGTACGTTGGAGGAAATACTTGAAGTTATTACGCTCAAGCAATTACAATATCATAACAAGGCGATTGTCTTCGTTAATACCGACGGATTTTATAATTCATTATTTGACCAGTTCGAAAGAGCCTATCGCGATTCGTTCTCCAAAGAAGATTATAAATCGACCTATTTCATTGCTGCTGACTCAGAAGAAGCGATCAACTATATTCATAACTACACTCCTGTGGAGCAAGCTTCTAAATGGTTTGATGTGCCTGGACCATCGCGGTTTTAACTTCAAAAGAGGAATGCTTTTTTTATATTATAGTAATTGGCATGATAAAAAAATTGTGGTGGCCTGTTGAGTTAATTCTAGTTATTGCCATTTTCGGAATTCTCCTAAAAATGATTCGCTTTTTTGAGCTTAATTACTATCATTACCTAATAAGCGCACAAACAATAATCTTGATTGGATATACACTATTCCTAATACTGGCAATATTTAAAATTATTCAGGCAAGTAAAAATAACACTCATTCATTACAATATATTTTTAAGAATAAATTCCTGCCAAAAGATATATGGTTGGTTTTGTTGATACTAGCTGTTGCAGGAACCTATAAATTCATAGTTAAAATTGAATTTGTTCAAATTTTCAGTTTAGTTAAACCCGTTCCTTTTAGTAACCTTACAAGTTTTCAATCCTTGTCATTGATTTTTTTAACGGCAATTTCTTTGCCAATTGGAGTAATTGCAGAAGAATTGTATTTTAGAGGTTATTTATTTGATATTCAAAATATACGCTTTAAAAAATACACCTGGATTGTAAATGGATTTTCCTGGAGTATTTATCATATTTTAACCCCAACAAATTTTCTGGCATTTTTACCAACTTGTTTAGTGTATTCATATATCTATCAGAAACGAAGGAATATTTGGATTACAATTGTTGCACATTTGATAGGCAATTCATTGGCTTATTATGCTGTTTTTAAATCACTTTTGCTGCATTCGGTTGGTTAAAAACCAGGTGCGACCATTACCATTTCTTCTACGTATCGCTTTTTAATCGTGATTATTATCTTCGGTTAATCCTATGGTGATAATAATTGAATTGGTATATTTGGATATTCAATTGTGTGTTTTTCCTAAATAAATATTCACGCATCCAACCTTTTACCCTATGAACCGTTCTCTCTGTTTAGCCTTCTCAATTCTTATTTGTGTTTTTCTAAATTCTTGTCATACAAGGAATAAGAAAACTGTTTCGGATTCTATTGCCTATACCGAATACATTTCGGCTTATACTTCAGGGGTGATCAGTATCACGGATGATATTCGTATCAACCTGAATTCCATTGCTGACGAGGTGATCAAGGATCAGCTTCCTGCTGATCTGATACAGTTAGATCCATCAGTGGCTGGTAAAACAACGCTGTCGGATGGTCATACTTTAATATTTCATCCGGACAAACCGTTTCGCTCCGGCCAAAGTTACCAGGTAATTTTTAATTTAGGAAAAATCAGGGCTGTACCTAATGCTTTGAAACAATTTGACTTCCAGGTAAAAACGATGGCAGCTGATTTTTCAATCGAGTTGGGCGGAATTCGAAGTTCACGGATCAACGGTGAGATTAAAACGCAAATTAGTGGTTCCGTAACGACTAGCGATATCTTTTCTGCCGAAAATGTTGAAAAGATGATTCAAGGTGATCAGGAAGGAATTGCATTGCCAGTTAGATGGGAACACACTGGTAACCGAACGCTCCATCAGTTTATTTTCACCGATGTGAAGCGGGTAAAAGACCCCGGAAAAGTACAGATTCGCTGGAACGGTAGTCCGATTGGGGCTGACCGAAAAGGGGAACAGGAGATTATTATTCCTGCAATTGGTGATTTCAGCCTGATAAATGGAAAGTCAGTATCAGGAACAACTCCATCCATCGAACTTATTTTTTCCGACCCATTGGATCCGGACCAGGTAACGGAGGGACTATTTATGATGCAGGGTGTTGAATTTGAAGTGTCTATTTTGGATAATATGGTCCGACTTACGCCCCGCAAAGAGGTTGTTGGAGAGCGGAAACTGGAGATTTTTGAGGGATTGAAAAATTATGCCGGTTACAAATTGGGTAAAACCGAATTGATCATGTTGTCGCTTCAGGCGGAAAAACCTGCTATCCGGTTTATCGGAAAAGGAAATATCGTTCCGACAACCGATGGTCTCGTAATCCCTTTCGAAGCTGTCAATCTCAATTCCGTTGGAGTCCGCATCCTAAAGATATTTACCGGTAATTATCACCAGTTTTTTCAGGCCAATAATTTGAATGGCGATAACAATCTCAAAAATGTAGGGCGCCCTGTTTATCGTGGAGTACTTCCTTTGTCCAATGTCCACGCGATAGTTTTGAATAAATGGAGTGCCTATAGTATAAATATCAGTGATTTGGTCAAGGTTGAACCGGGTGCAATTTACCAGGTGCAGCTTTCGATGCGTCCCGAATTCTCACTCTATCCTTGCAGCGATGATGCCCAGATTAAAAGTGTTAAGCGCAAATCAGACATTAAAGATGATCAGGAATGGCTATCCGGTTCATATATTGATGAAGATGAGCGCTGGAACGAATACGAAGGAAATGCATACGACTGGCAGAACCGTAACAATCCCTGTTATCTTTCTTATTTCATCGAGAACAGGAATACCACGAAGAATGTGATCGCTTCAAATATAGGTTTGCTGGCGAAGAAGGGTCTGGATAACCAGTTGCTTGTTGTCGCAACAAACCTTGTGACGGCTCAGCCTCAGTCCGGAACGGATATTACTGCATTTGATTATCAATCGCAGGTTATTGCGACAGGACAAACCGGAACCGACGGCATGATAATGCTCAAACTTGACCGGACACCTTTTCTGCTGGTTGCGAAAAACGGAAATGATGTTGGATATCTGAAAATCAGCGATGAAGCTTCGTTGCAACTAAGCCGGTTTGATGTTGGCGGTGAAGAAGTTCAAAAGGGACTGAAAGGATTTATGTATGGCGAACGGGGTGTTTGGCGTCCCGGCGATTCGTTATTTGTATCCCTTATTATTGAAGACAAGATCAATAAACTCGCTCCGGATCATCCTGTCATTTTCGAGTTATACACGCCAACCGAACAGCTCGAACAAAAGATCGTCTTACCGCTCAACGGAAATATTACCACGTTTAAAACGGCTACGAAAGCAGATGCACCTACAGGCAACTGGCGTTTGGTAGCAAAAGTTGGAGGCGCTGAATTCTCGAAACGGATAAGAATCGAGACGGTGAAACCCAACCGACTTAAAATACTCTTTAATACTTCGCCGGAACAACTTCATGCAGGCTCTAAAAACCAGGTAGCTACATTGAACGCGAAATGGCTGCATGGTGCACCGGGTTCTTCGATGAAAGCAAAAGTAGAAATGTTGCTTAAGAAGAGTAAGACTGTATTTCCAAAGTTTACGAATTATACGTTTGATAGTCAGGTTGTCAAGTTTGAATCTGCAGAACAGACCATCTTCGACGGTAAACTGAACGAAAGCGGAGATGTAAGTTTCCCAATCAATACAGGTGTTCTAACAAATGCGCCAGGAAAACTGGAAGCCGTCTTCACCACTCGTGTGTTTGGACCAGGTGGTGATTTCAGTATTTCGCAATTCAATAAAACGGTTTCTCCTTTCCCAAAATATGTCGGTTTGAGGTTCCCTGATGAAGATATGGCACAGTCACTGCTCTCTTCCGGAAAAGAAAATGAACTCAACCTTGTTGTTGTCGATCCTGAAGGAAACCTCGCTGAATCAGCGGTAGAAATTACGGCTTATAAAATTAGCTGGCGCTGGTGGTGGGATGCCTCGGAAGATTACCTGGGCAATTTTGTGACGCAGGAACATTACAAACCCGTATTTACAAAGAAGTTATCTACTACTTCAGGAAAGGCGATCTTTAAATTTACGATAGCAAACGAAGATTGGGGCAGGTACCTTTTTATTGCAAAACTTCCTGACGGACACAGTGTATCGCGAACTGTTTACCTCGATTGGCCATATGGTAGTTCAACCGGTGCACAGGGTGGTGCAACGATGCTGAGTTTTTCTCCGGATAAAGAGAAATACATGGTAGGCGAGGAGATCACGGTGAGTTTTCCAAGCTCGAAAGATGGCAAAGCGCTTGTCTCTATTGAGAATGGGTCATCGATTCTTGATAAATTCTGGATTGAAACTATGGAGGGGCAAACAAAGGTGAGCTTCAAGGCCAAACCTGAAATGGCTCCGAATATCTATTTGTATATCACCTATCTTCAGTCGCATAATCAGACTGTGAACGACCGTCCGATTCGCTTGTACGGTGTGGTTTCTATTAATGTTGAAAATCCAGATACACATCTGGTTCCAATTATTAAAGTACCCGATGAGCTTCGTTCGCAGCAACCTTTTACCGTTGAAGTAAGTGAAACAAAAGGTATGGCAATGAATTACACGCTGGCCATTGTTGACGAGGGATTACTGGACATAACAGGTTATAAGACTCCGGATCCCTGGAATACATTCTTCGCCCGCGAAGCGTTGGGTGTAAAAACATGGGATTTATACGATTATGTACTTGGCGCTTATGGCGGAACATTGGAAAAGCTTTTTGCAGTCGGCGGAAGCGACCAATTGCCCGATCCTTCAAAACAAAAGGCGCAGCGGTTTAAACCAATAGTCAGGTTTCTCGGACCATTCATTCTTACCAAAAATGGCAAACACAAACATACAATCACTTTACCGCAATATACTGGTTCTGTTCGTTTTATGGTTGTCGGAGCTTCGGACAATGCTTTCGGTGCAGCCGAAAAAGCGGTTCCTGTTCGCGACCCGTTGATGATACTGGCGACTGTTCCGCGAGTTATAGGTATCAATGAAACAGTTGAATTGCCAGTGAGTGTTTTTGCACAGGATCCCGCAATGAAGAATGTGGAGGTTTCAGTGAGTCCAAATGCCTTGCTTTCGATCAATGGAAATGATAAAATGACGGTCTCCTTTGCAGCAGTTGGTGAAAAGGATGTTCTGTTTAGTCTTAAATCGGGAACAGCAACAGGAAAAGGGACCATTGAGGTTACAGCACGTTCGGGGAACGAAAAAGCAACATACAGTGTGGAAGTTGACATCCGGAATCCAAATCCGATGATGGTAACCAGCCAGACGGATGTTATAAAGGCATCGCAGGCGAAAGATTTCTCGCTTCAGCCTTTCGGCGCTCCGAGAACAGGATCAACCATCGTTGAAATATCGGCATCATTACCGATGAATCTTGGGAAGCGACTTGAATACCTGATTGATTATCCGCACGGTTGCATTGAACAAACAGTTTCGGCGGCATTCCCACAACTCTTTATCAACCAGTTTATCAATCTTGATTCAAAGAAAAAGGCTGAAGTAGAGTCAAATATAAGGGCAGGACTTGATCATCTTCGTAAATTTCAATTGGCAGATGGTAGCTTCACTTATTGGCCAGGCGATAATTATCCTTCCTTATGGGGAACTTCATTCGCAGGGAATTTCATCATCGAAGCCGAAAATCTTGGTTTTGTGATACCGGGAGAACTCAAAAAGCGATGGCTTACTTATCAGAAGAGCGCTGCCAATTCATGGTGGAAAGAATTAACCGACCGGGGAATGGTGCTTGATCAGGCTTACCGGCTTTACACATTGGCGTTGGCGAATGCGCCAGCGCTTGGAGCGATGAACCGGCTTCGCGAAACACCCGATTTGCCATTAGAGGCACGATGGAAACTGGCTGCGGCGTATGTGCTGGCTTCGCGGCCCGAAGTAGCCGATCAACTGGTGGATATGACAAAGCTTGAACCGACAGAATATCAACAGGAAGGAATCACATTTGGATCGTCCTTACGTGACCGTGCCATTCTGCTTGAAACACTGACATTGATGAAGAAAAAAGCAGAAGCGTTTGGAGTGGCAAAAGCAATCTCAGCAGCGCTGTGCAATGATCAGTGGATGAGTACGCAAACTACTGCAAACTGTCTGTTGGCCATGTCGCGATTTGCAGGAAAGAATAGTAAACCTGATGACCGGTTTAAATTCAGGCTCACGGTAAACGGAAAACCGGAAGAGCTGGTGATTGATAAAGTCACTTTTACAAAGGAGCTTCCTGCGTTTGATGGAAAAATGCAGGTGAAGGTGGATAATCTTTCCGGATCAGATTTGTATGTAACGATCGTTCAGAAAGGTATTCCACTTAAGGTAGATGTTCCCGCGAAACAAAATGGTTTAAAACTGGATGTTGCCTATCTAAATGCTGATGGAAAACCGGTTGATATTGCCAACCTTCCGAAAGGATCTGACTTCACAGCGGTTGTAAGGGTGAAAAATATAAGTTTTGTGGAAGTTGATAATTTGGCACTTACGCAGGTCTTTCCATCCGGATGGGAGATCATCAATGAGCGGTTATTTGGTGGACAAGCTGGTTCGCAGTTCAATTACCGTGATATCCGCGATGACCGTGTCCTTACCTATTTCAGTCTTAAAATGAATGAGCAGAAAGAGTTTAAGGTGAAGCTAAATGCAACTTATGCTGGTACTTACTTTTTACCTCCTGTACAATGCGAAGCGATGTACAACAATACAGTTTCGGCTAATAATTCCGGGATGAAGGTGGTGGTTGGGAAATAAGCATGAATGAATGGCACTGGCTTTAGCCAGTGGATTGCAAATTGAATATTTATAAGGCTTTAGCCAAAACATTGAATAATAATGATTTTAACATGACTGTTAATATTTTGGCTAAAGCCAATTGCATTTTTCAATTTCATTCATCCTCCTGCTTTAGCTGGAGGCAATTCACAGGAGCGATGTTATGAATTACCACTGGCTTCAGCCAGTGGATTGCAAATAGAGCAACAATAAGGCTTTAGGCAAATTATTAAAATTGATTTATAAACATTTAAATCTATGCATTATGGCACATGTAAAGGTTTATATCCACTTTGTATGGAGCACAAAAGACAGAAAACCATTCCTTAATACGATGGAATTAAGGAGGAAAGTTTGGCAACATATTCGTGAAAATGCAATGGGAAAGAAGATATTTATTGATTATATCAATGGTTATGCCGAACATTGCCATTGCTTGATTTCATTAGGAATCGATCAGTCTATTGAGAAAATCATGCAATTGATAAAAGGAGAATCTGCATATTGGATCAATAAAAATCGTTTGATAGAGCAAAAATTTGAATGGCAGGATGAATATTTTGCGGTGTCAGTTTCTGAATCAATGCTCGACAAGGTTCGTGATTACATTAAAAGCCAGGAAGAACATCATCATAGAAAATCATATCAGGAAGAATATGATGAGTTCAATGAAAAATTTGGGTTTAAAAAGTCTAAAGGATAGTTTGGTTTCTTTATGAATTGCCACTGGCTTTAGCCAGTGGATTGCAAATTAAAATTAATAAGGCTTTAGCCAAAATGATGAGCAATAATGATTTTAATATGACAATTACTATTTCGGCTAAAGCCCAAAACACATTTAACTCTTTTATCCTCCAGCTAAAGCAGGAGGCAATTAATAGGAGCGATTTTATGAATTGCCACTGGCTTTAGCCAGTGGATTAAAGATTGATCAACAAATTGGCTTTAGCCAAATCTATGCTTACTTTTTTTATCCTCCAGCTAAAGCTGGAGGCAATTCAATAACCATGAAGATTATAGAAATCTGAATTTGCAAATGAAACAATCAACAGGACCCCCCCTTTTAAATATTATCCGTCGTCACAAATTAGTTACCATTTTAATCGTGATGATTTTCCTGTTTCTTCTGGTTCCTGTGGTTCGGTTTAATGTGCCATACAGCACTGTAATTGAAGCCAGTGATGGTTCATTGTTGGGTGCGAAGATTGCGAGTGACGGACAGTGGCGGTTCCCGCGTCGTGACACTTTACCCGAGAAATTCAGGAAATGCATCATTCGTTTCGAAGACCGGAAGTTCTATTATCATCCAGGAATTGATCCGATCGCTATCGCAAGGGCGATCGGTCAGAATTTCAGGGCTAACAAAATCGTAAGTGGTGCAAGCACGTTATCGATGCAGGTTATAAGGCTTTCGCGGAAGGAAGAAAAACGGACATTTGTTGAAAAGCTATTCGAAATGGTGTTGACTTTACGGCTCGAAGCTTCAAAATCCAAAAATGTAATCCTCTCCCTTTATGCCGCACATGCCCCGTTTGGGGGAAATGTGGTGGGATTGGAAGCGGCTGCATGGCGCTATTTCGGATGCTCTGCAAATCAGCTTTCGTGGGGTGAGACGGCTGGCCTTGCAGTGCTTCCAAACGCTCCTTCGCAACTTTTCCCGGGCAGAAACGGTGAGCAGCTCAAGGCAAAACGTGACCGTTTATTGCGTAATCTGTTATTTGATCATACGATCGATCAGGTGACTTATGAACTTGCTGTTTCGGAACCGTTGCCCGGAAAACCAGGTCAGTTACCCGATCTGGCACACCATCTTTTGAATAAATGCGCTTCCCCAGCTAATCAGGCAGTAATCAAAACAACAATCGACAGACAATTACAAATAGCTGCCCAGCGGATCATTGATCAACAGATGCCAAGGTTAAAGGGAAACCAGATTTTCAATGCGGCTTGTGTTGTTGCTGAAGTTAAAACCGGTAAAATCCTTGCTTATATTGGCAATGCTGACTGGACCGATCCCCACGGCGGGG
>Ga0209430_1000544_pt1 | contig 37644 bp, 38 predicted proteins | sample BarGraIncub1133A_FD_184504 | JGI IMG/M metagenome (GOLD analysis project Ga0209430, IMG submission 184504) | Arctic peat soil microbial communities from Barrow, Alaska - Barrow Graham LP Incubations 11-33A (SPAdes) (version 2) | ecosystem: Environmental > Terrestrial > Soil > Wetlands > Peat... | reverse complement strand
AGATTTCCTTTTCCAATCTGGTCCAACGTCAGGGTCATTTCATCAATAATACGTTTTAAAAACGTAATGGTCCGGTTCAGATCTTCTTTGATTTTTGCGTGGTGTCCAATGATTGAAACTTAAAAGTTATGGCACGAGGATACTACTTCACACCTTAGTGAAACACTAAAAGACTTGTATCTTTTTAAAAGAAAATATAGGTAGTTATATTCTTTATTTGATTAACATATGAGAAATTAAAATAGATATATTCCGCTAAGTGATAATTTATAGAGTTATTTTAAAAATTATCGTAAAACTATATTGAGGTGATCAATCAATGAATAATTAAAAGACATTAGTAAGCTTAGCTATGCTTTCTTCGTGTAAATACCGACGTGGCGGAGCCACATGTCAGGTTTACAGAGTGAGCCCAATTCACATTAGAAAATCCATTGCTTATGATATCACTGAAGATGCAACTGAGAAATTTCACACAATAGATAAGATGGTACTGCAAAAACCAACATATCCCAGACCTTTTAAATCTCGGACATTTTATGTTCCTCTCTATTGATCTTTAATGTATTCTCGTAGTATAATACTTTATGCAAAAATAATCGCCACCATTTAGCGATAGAGGGCGGTTATTTTTTATTTATCATGCTGTCGATATTAATATAAGAGAATCATTATTACCAATCCGACAATTTGGTCTATCTAGAATTCAGAGACCACGGTCCGGAAATGATTTTGTTATGTAAATGTTAACAATTCGAAATCATTTTGAGAGTAGTTAAAAAACGCAAAAATCCCCAGATTGCCGTCTGGGGATTTTTACTGAAGACGCTTTTTTTTTGCTCACAACATGACATAATGAACATTTAAATTATATCATAAACAGTTGGTTTTTATATAAATTTCGAATATAATCAATTAGTTGCATTCATCCTATGGTTTTATTGTGATAGTTATAAAGAGATTCCAAGATGTAGGTGAATAAAAAATAAATGACTATTATTAATGAAATAGCATTTGTGTTTGTCAATTGAAAAGCAGACATTTTTCTAGTTTATCCGTTTTATGTTCTACAGAAGTAGCGCACCCATCATTCGGAACCACTAGTATCGTATGATGGGCGCCAGCTCAAAATAAATGCCCTTAATTTTGAGGATATTTCATAGGCTCAGCCTTGATTTTAAAGCATTTGCCAAGTACCAGAGGTCTTTAATTTTAATGTGATGTGTAATTTTTCATCAGGGCATCTTGCAAAGTTTGTGAAAAATTTATGCCATTCTCTTCAGACATGATATTAAGCAAATCTAGAAAGGTAAGGGTCATTTTCCAAGGCTTTGAAAAATGTGTATATCCTGATAAATGACAACCAACTAAACTAACAAATGAAAGATGAATGATCATCGGCAGGAATTATTTTATATCAGATGCAGCCTGGAGCTCTGATTCTTCTTCAATTGCAGCAACTAGATGTAGAACTAAGGCTTCTTGGGATTCTTCAATTACTTCACTGATGCTATCTCCTATGGTTTGGCAACTTGAAAGATCAGAAAATTCTACTTAGTAGATGCCGTCGTCTGTGTGAAAAATCGCGTTAGGTATTTATCATAATGAATACCTCTTTGGGTATTGGGAATCAGGGCTATTAAGCCCTATCCTTTTGAGAATTGTGCTAAGCAAGTCGATTTGGGAAATCTCTGCTCTGAACGGGTAAAATCTCGATCTAACCATCTTTTTTCATGACATCATGACTACATTTTATCGTCTTCTCATCTCTAAAATATTCTATCTGATACTAAATCTTCGAGTGCTTGTTTAAACTGAGAATACATTACATGAACCCCTGTGTCACAATTTTCAATAACGGCTGAATAGGCTTCATTTGAATTTCTTAATTCAACTATTAAAGTTTCATATTCTCTCAGCTTTCTTTTGTTATCCTCAATTTTTTCTCTTAGTACAGCTTTTTCTGTGTCATTTCTTCTTGTTGTCTGATTTAATTTTGCTGTCATATCATTAATCTTAGCTTTCATTTTATTTACAAACAGTTTATTAAATTCATCGTCACCCGTTATTACGTCTACCTTATATATCGTTATTACTTTTTCATTTTTTTTGTCAGTCAAAATAACCCAAATATCATTGATGTAAACATTTACAAAGTTATCATCTTTGATTTTTCCTTTATAGATAATTTCGCCAAACTCAACCATTTTATTTATTCGTTCTTGTATCAACTCTTTGTTCTGTGCAATGTATACGCCAATATCCGGTTTTTCCTTGTAACCCATAATTCGCTGTACATATCGTTCCTCAGCGTGCCTTGTAATCTCCAGCATAAAATTCCTCCTTTATTTTAGTAAGATGTCATTTTTCTAAAATTATTGTTCTTCATTGCCTGTACAAATATATATGATATCAAATTTGTAATGTAATTGGTTAAGGTAAGAGAGTTTTATTTAATGTTATATCATTTGTGATAACTTGTCAATCGCCAAGTGCATTTTATGACCATTTATGATTATTTTGTTTCTATACTTTATATGTGATTGGAAATTCCACATTCATAGAATAGATGTCCTAACCGATTAAATAAATATTATTTTCAAAAGGGTAGGCCGAGAAAGATTTTGAACACAATATCAGAAGATTTTTCATTATGCTAAAAATACGTCCTAGCTATTTCCTACAAAGTGATCGATACCTGCTGGCAGAGTTTTAGATCTTCGAGAGTCAATTCTTTGAAGGTAACAAGGCCGCATCTGTGAATTATTAAATAAGTAGGTAAAGTAAGCATGGATTCATTAATTTCATTTTAAAGATTTAATATTGGAGGAGGCTCGTGATTATAGAGATAATGCATATAAGATTTCCAGTAATCGATGTTATCATCAAACATAGTAAAGTAAAAAAACAAAATTAAAAACACACCCGAGACCGGGGAAAAATCCACTCTCAGCTGGAGATTTACTTCGCTGTTGTCTTAAAACCAAATCACAACAAGTGTCCTGCTCAAAACTATTAGATTCCAATCATCTCACAAAACTCTTTACAAAGCCATTTCTGCCAGAATTAGAAAAGCCACCTCATCATAAGGTGGTCTCTATTGTATCAATAATTGATTTTCATTTTGTATGATCGCGTAAATTTTATTACGCTAAAAAGTACATATAAAGAACTTTTTCATTTAATATCAAGACTATTGAAATATAATTTGAATATTGGATTTTACCTGGTCTCAATTCTGAACTGACGGCTGAAATCTTGAATCTTATTCCTCACATAGTATTTCTAAAACATAAGATTCTATGACATGTTTATGGAGACAACCATCTTCTGCGAATATATCGTAGGATATTTCAATTTTCTGTTCAAATGTACCGAATCGGTCAATAATCGCTATTCTTCCCACCACTTTATTTTTTTCTTTTCCATTGTCAAACAGGAATGCAACTTTTTCGTTTTTTGAATATTTAGGCTTTTCAATCATTTAATCAACTCCCTTTCATAATCAGATATTTTTAATATACGCGAATTTTTTTTACACATAAGGTTGATGTGTTCATATTCAATTTTATGGATAGATAGTGCCAGCCATACTTGCATCCATTCATTTTTAGTGGAGGGGAGTCTGACGACATTATTTATTTTGTTATTATATATTTATTGTTGTTCCGCTTATTTATCAAGCTACGATACTTTGTGTTGTATTGTAATAAACCCACTTTATGATGGGCAAAAAATAGGTAAATTTTCACTCTTATAAATATTGCTTTTATATAAATATTTATTGCGAAGTATTAGCTGCAAAATTAGGATGTTATTGCATCAATTTTTTGAAAAAAAGCTTGTGCTTTTTCAACGCAATTTTCTGCATCTGCCTTTTCAAATTTGTAAAGGGCGTAATCGCATTTAAATCTTTTATCTCTTACAAATTTAAAGGCTTTTTTATCATTGTTATCCAAAATGCCATCTTTTACAAAATCTTGTAAATTATTATAAATTGATGAATGTGTGACGTCATCTTTTAATTCACCAACTTTCCAACTAGAAAGTTTTCCTTGATTTTCTAAAAGGAATTTCATGGAGTCCATCATTGAATAATAACATCTATTGGCGCAATCTCCATATTTATCTTCCATGCAAAGTATGATCGCAGAATTTAATGTTTCTTTTGCTTTATTTCGCAAAAGAATAAAATTGATTGTTGGTTTAATTAAATCATTCTCTAATTCTACGCTTTCAGTATCATTATTTTTATGAAATGATTCTGTACTATTGATTAGATGCACTTTCAACATTTCTCGTTCATCAAATGCTATATTATCATTATCCAATATCATCTTTAAAATGCTAATCAGTTCATCTTTTTCAAAATTTTTGAGGTTGTAAAAGCTATCAAACAACGGAATATATTCAAAAGTAGATACCTCGTCTTTTGATGACCATATCCCATGTATTAAAGATACTCTTTTAAAAAATTCTCCTTCAAAAAAATCTAAAAAGCTTTCATAATTTCTGTTTATATCGCCAAAACAATATCCTACCAAAGCAAATATAAACGCCGATCTTAGAGCGGTACTAAAACTTTGCTCAACACTATCACAACTAAATTTCCATGGCCCTAAATTATATCTGAATTCATTACTATTAGATTTTTTATTGAAGTCAAAACACTTAATTGTTTCATCTACATATGTTTTGAGATGGTCTATAATTATGTACTCCCATGCTTGCGCTCTGATTGCTGGTATTAACTCTTCAATTAGATTGAAACTCTCTTTTCCGGTTTCATCTTCATATATCTCGACACCAAAAGGATCTAAGAAATTTTGATTAAATGTTTTGCTCCACATGCGATCATCAGAAGTCATAATAAAATTCAAAATCTTAATATACTCGTCATCGCTGAAAGAAAATCCGCAAGCATATTTTTTCAACAATTGGAACTCCTCATTATTTTTTTCATTTGCTATTTTTTTAAAATAAAGTAAATAAGCACCACTCGGCAAATTTAATACATTATCTGACTCGATAAATTCAGTTGGTACCTTTGCCAAAAATTTTTCCCCATTGATGTACTCATCTAGACTGATTGTCATTATGCAAGGAAATATCGACATATTAATAAAAAAAGTATTTTCCATTTTAAGCAGCTCCTTTTCATCTTTTTTGCATCTGCAGATCGCTTTCCCAAATCCAGAAAACTAGAAAACACAAAATTATTTACACTACCAATTAATTTCGTTTTTTAGAAATAGTTCATCTTAAATTTTCAAATACGATAAAAAAGGTGCCTTTGTCACTGGTTCCAAACGTCCCTCTGTCATTTCAGTCCTAAAAATAGCCATATTTTTCCTCTAAGCTGTAATCTTAAATATTGACAACAGTCCAAAATGATCCGAGAGAAAGGATTTGTCCTCAATAACCATTGTTGTTGCTTCACTCAAGATTTCAAAAAAACCAGGTGAAATTAAACTATAGTCAATAGTAGTAATATCCAAAAAGGTATGTGTTTTTTCATCGCATGTGTTCACCAATAAGGATAATAAACCATTTTCTTCCGGTTTTGTGTTTATGTCTCCACAAACAATAAAAGATTCTTCGTTCTCAACACTTTTTTTTGCATACTTCTTAAGTAGCGACATCATCCCTTCCTTACGTTCAATTTGGCGTTTATTAGTAGCATCTTTTACAGATGGGACATGTGCCCCACATAATTTAAATTTGATTCCATTTACCACCAAATTTCCTACAATTATTCTATATGGAGTACTTACCGGAAATAATCTCTTCTCCTGTTCGAAGGTAATACCTTCTTTTACAGCTAATACTGGTAAACACCAATTTGCATGTGATTTCTTTACTTCATCTTCAGGTGCTACGCCATATGCGTGATAAATTTGATAATTTTCCTTATGCAGTCTATCAATAATTATATTTCCACTATAAGGCTTTAGCTCCATCTCAGTCAAAAATACTAACTCTGGCTTATCAGAAGTAACAATAATCTCATCAGCTATGGCATTCATACGTTCGGATTGTGTTAAAGTACAGTCTGGCAAACAGTAATTATTTGTTTCTTTGCAATGTACGTTCCTTTGGTAAAGCCTAAATCCCATACTACTATGCGCTTCCACATATCTTCTGATATAATTTGTCAAATCAGTAGATGGCTTTTCTGATAAAAGGTTTTTATACTTTGAATATAATTCTAATTGTATTTTGAATGCAATGTCTGTAGATTCTCTCATATTAATTCTCCTGATATCCTGCTTCAATAATTAGTTCTTTAATTTTTCTAATTACTTCCATATCCTTTTTATTATTTCTCAATAATAATTGTGTCATTAATTTCATAAGTTCCGGAGCGTTTATTAGTTGTGTCGGAGCTAAAATTTCAGCCTCTATTTCTTCCCAATCTTTTCCGATAAAAAGTTTTCCGCTTTTCGTAAGTACCTTGCGAAATATTTCAGTTGATGCTAACTCTTTAGATAATGTTTTACATCCACGTGTTGGAACTTCCATTTTAACTTCAGATTTCAATTTTAGTACCAAGGTTTCCTGAGTTGTTTCTTTTTCGACTATTTCTAATAATTTCCGATTTGATACGGTTTCTCCAATTTCATTAAACCTAATTATCTTCTGATCTAATACTTTTCTGTATTCCGAATTTTTATCGATAAAGGAGAAGTCCTCCGGAACCTCTTTTATTGCTAATCCATATCTTATCTTGTAATAATAACTCATGTTACACCTCCAAATCTTATTTTTATCTTATCGATAAGCAAATTATATAACTCAAGTCTGAAAAAGTCAATCTTATATTTTATTTTATTTTAAAATTATTGTTAAGATTAAAATACAGGTGATCTTTTCCCTGTACTTTAGTATGACATGGGAACGTTTCGGGATCAATGAAAAAGTTGAAAATATCAGTTCGAAAAGATCTTTGAAAGGATTTAAAATATGAAACAGAAGAATTGTAATGCCATGCCCTGGAATTGAAAAAGACCTAAGCTGTTTTGTATAATGTGCACGCTTGTCAAGACACAAAATGAATAAACTTAGTTATGGTCTCCTTACAAAATCAAGTTTCTTTATATCTATCAAAAAACAATTCAGCAAGTGAATAATCCGGACCATTTTGAGCCACCTTTCCGGCCAATATGAGCCACCTGTCCGTTTAAATTGAGCCACCCTTCCGGAAAAGAGAGCCAGTCGATTCAATATCCTATAGAATGTAATTACACACGAAATTCGTGTGAATATATTCTAAGGAGGTCTGAAAATGACCAATTATCACGAAATCCTTCGGCTTTACGCCCAAGGTATCAGCCAGCGCAGCATTACACTGAGCTGTGAATGCTCACGCAATACTGTTTCAAAAGTTATTGCAGGAGCTAAAGAGCATAACGTTCAATGGCCGCTAGGTTCCAATGTATCCGATCTTGACTTGGAGGAAAAACTCTTTCCCCAAAAATCATCGGTCAATCCATCCCGCAAGCACCCTGATTATGAGTACATTGACAAGGAAATGATGCGTAGTGGTGTAACGCTAAAGCTTCTCTGGAATGAATACTGTGAAAGCTGTCGGCAATCGAAAGAACTGCCGTTGATGTATTCTCAATTCTGCTTCTATTACCAGAAAACCCGAGAAAAGAAACGTGCCACCATGCATATCCCGAGAAAGCCCGGGGAACAGATTGAAGTGGATTGGGCTGGCAAAACCGCCTTTGTTATTGACCAGGATACCGGTGAAATGATGCCTGCCTATATCTTTGTCAGTGTTCTAAACTACAGTCTGTATGCCTATGTAGAAGCTTTCTATACCATGGATATGGAGAGCTGGATTACCGCGCATGTCCATATGTACCATTTCTTTGGTGGCGTCACACGCATGTTAATCCCTGATAACTTAAAAACGGGTGTCGACCATTGTGACTGGTTTACACCTAAAATAAATCGGACTTATCATGAAATGGCAGAACATTACGATACTGCGGTAATCCCTGCACGTATCAAAAAGCCCAAGGACAAACCGAGTGTTGAAGGTACTGTTGGCAACATATCCACCTGGATTACTGCAGCTCTCAGAAATCAAAAGTTTTTCTCATTGGAAGAACTTAACCATGAGATCCAAGATAAACTGGATGCTTTCAACCAGCGACCTTTCCAAAAGAAAGAAGGCAGTCGATACAGTGTTTTCAACTCAGATGAAAAGGCATTTCTTATGCCATTGCCAACTGCCCCTTTTGAATTAGCACAATGGAAGGAAGCCACTGTACAATTCAATTATCACATATCCGTTGATAAAATGCTATACTCGATTCCCTACGAGTATATTAAGCAAAAGGTGGATGTGCGGGTGACACGAAATATTGTTGAAGTTTTCTATCATAATACCCGGATCTGTTCTCACAAAGACTTCATGGACACCCTGGTCAATACAGCACATTGACTATTCATATGCCGGAAGACCATCAAAATTACTTGGAGTGGAACGGAAATCGCTTTATCGAATGGGCCAAAAAAATCGGATCCTGTACGTCCATTACAGTAAAATCTATCCTTGCTTCCTTCAAAGTAGAGCAACAAGGTTACCGGAGTTGTATGGGACTTCTAAAACTGGGTGACAAATATTCTGTTGATCGTTTGGAAAGTGCCTGCAAAAAAGCATTAACCTATACCCCACACCCCAGCTATAAAAGCATCAAAAATATCCTTACAACCGGTCAGGACAAAATTCCTGATGAAGTATCTTGCGAATCTAAAAGCTCTGATTCGGGTCAGCACGGTTTTACCCGAGGTGCTGATTACTATGGGGGTAAGAAATCATGACAAACGAAGCGACTATCAATAAACTCATTGAAATGCGTATGACCGTCATGGCGGATGCCTACCGTAACCAGTTAGCGGATCATTCCATGAACGCTGTTTCGTTTGAAGATCGGATCGGGCTCCTGGTGGATATCGAATATATGAATCGTAAAAACAGTCGTCGGAAACGGTTAATCAAAAATGCAGCATTTGATCAGCCACAGGCAAATATTGCAGATATTAATTATCAATCCGGCCGAAAGTTAAACAAGTCATTGATTGAGCGTCTGGCGAACTGCGAGTATATCACGGGTCATCACAATATTATTATTCTTGGCGCGACAGGTTCTGGTAAATCCTACATGGCTTGTGCATTCGGTATGGCTGCCTGTAAACAGTATTACACGGTTAAATATATCCGTTTGCCGGAACTTCTTGCTGAATTAGCTATCGCACGAGGTGAAGGTGTTTTTAAAAAGATAATCAATCAATACAAGAAATACAGTCTCTTAATTATTGATGAGTGGCTTCTTATAAGATTGACAGAAACCGAGGCAAGGGACTTACTGGAAATTATCCACGCCCGTCATAAAAAAGCATCCACTATTTTTTGTTCCCAGTTTGCACCTGTAGGTTGGTACAGCAAGATTGAAGAAGCCACGATTGCGGATGCCATCCTCGATCGGATCGTTAATGATTCCTATACCATTGAAATTCAATATATCGACAAGGAAAATGATAAATCCATGCGTGAGGTATACAACACCCTCATAGACATCAGTAATAAATAATGATCAACTAGGTTCCGTACCGGAACCATTGGCTACTCTTCCGGAACACTGGCTCTGAAAGACCGGAAGCGTGGCTCTCTGTAAACCGGACACGTGGCTCCGCCACGTCGGTATATTCAAGCAAGTATTCAATATTCATGGTACTGATTGCTCAGTTATGATTTTAAGATGATAAATTAAATTATAATAATAGACTTTTGAAATATAATTTTTGATATGAAAACATATTAAATTATGAACTCTATTTTTAAAATTTTAAAAGTCCAAATGAAATAAAGTCTACTACTATAATAGACTTTTGAAACAAAACGTTTGATAATAAAAATACATTAAAATGTGAACTTTATTTTTAGTATTTCAAAAGTCCAAAACAAAATAAAGTCCATAATTTTTCAAATGGACTTTATTGAAATTCGTCAGTGTTTATCAGTGTTAGAGGGTATTATCTCAAAAGTCCATAAATTTCTAGTTATTAAATATTTTACTGCAATCGGGAACTAATGTTTGTTTTTTGGTGAATGATATGCTATAATACGTCCAAGAAATCAAAACGGAGGAATTCTCATATGTATGAAGATTTAAATAAACGGCAAATCCAGATTCTTGAATGCATTAAAGCACGCATGCGTGAACGAAGCTATCCCCCATCAGTACGTGAAATATGTGTTGAGGTCAAATTAAAATCAACCTCAACAGTGCATGGCTATTTAAAGAATTTGGAAGAAAAAGGGTATATAATACGTGACCCCACGAAAACAAGGGCCATTGAGATTGTATGTAATGATCCAAACCAAACCTATACGGCTTTATTTGAAAAAAAGACAATTATTTCTCTCCCAATTTTAGGGTGTGTCACTGCTGGTGAGCCAATTCTGGCCACTGAAAACATCACAGATGTTTTTCCTTTACCTCTTGATTTTGTTGGAAGTGAAGATTCGTTTATTCTGAAAGTTCAGGGTTTAAGTATGATAGAAGCTGGGATTTTAGATGGTGATCATATCATTGTCCATAAAACACACGCAGCAACCAGTGGGGAAATCGTTGTGGCAATGATTCTTGAGAATAACGAGGCAACAGTAAAAAAGATATTTTATGAAAATAATAAAATTCGTCTTCAACCTGAAAACAAAACTATGGAGCCAACCATTTTTAATGAAGAAGAAATAAGTGTTTTAGGAAAAGTAACTGGTTTAATCAGAAAATTTAATTAAGAAGAATACCTTAGGTTATCTTTAATATTTATCCTTGGTTGCAACAGTATCACACAGTTCAGGTCTGTTTGCCATGAGATACACAACCGGATAAAGCCGAAATTGCCATCAACAAGGAATTTCGTTTTTATTTGGATTTAAGCAAAAAAAAAGATGTTTTGAAAACATCTTTTTTTTGTTTAAAATCAATTAACATTTCAAAATGTATTAGTCGATTTTTATTTTGTCTTCAATACTTTTGAAAATATCTTTTTCAATGTGGTTTTTATTAACCTTCACTAATTCAATCTGACTTTCAAAAAGTTGATTCTGTAATTCTAAAATGGTTTTTCGATTTGTTTCGCTTTCAACTTTACTTTGTCTTAAATGCTCACGGTATTGGTTGAGCAATTCATTTTGTTCATCAATCTCATTTTGAAGAAGATCTTTTTCTTCTGCTAAAATATTCGTTTTCGTTTTTTCTTTTTCAAAAAGAATATTGGCTTCGCCGAGTTCTTCTTTGATTAAATTGATTGCACCAATTTCTTTCATTTTTTCATTTTCGCTCATTTTTGCTTCATCTTGTGCAGCAAAAAATTTTTCTGTGATATTCATGCATCCCAGAATAGCAATCCGAATATGATTTGTAAATGGATTAGCAGCTTTTACGCCTTCAAGTTCTCTGTTGACATAGTCTGAAATAAGTCTAATCTGTTCTTCATTATCTTTTGCCTTTAAGTTGAAATCCGTATCTAAAATTCTTAATTCGATTATAGTTTGTTCAGGCATCTTTTTCCTCCTGTAATAAATAAAATTTATTTTCAATAATAACTCTATTCTTGACTCTATTATAAGTAATATTTTATAAAAATACAAATGATTTATTATTTTTATAATTTTTAATTAAGTTATGCAGAGTCTTTTCTTCCAAAACCTCATAGGGAATATTTCGTTTTCTAAGCTCCTGGAACCCTTTAATTGACTGTTTAAAAATACTTTGGGTGGTAAAAATCTTCTTATGATACTTCATTGCAAAGTTCAAGGTGTGAATGGTTCCGCTTTTAGGTGAAAAGTCTGACACAATCAAAAAATTACAGCTGGCAGCCTGGAGTCGATCCCGTTCAATAAATTTGTAGGGAACAATGGTTTCATGGTGGGTGTATTCGGATAGAAGACATCCGCCATTATCAAGAATTTTCATTGCCAGTCCGGCATTTTCCGAGGGATAGACACTAAGAAGTCCTGAGGGCAAAAATGCCAATGTTTTACCTCCCCCTTTTAAACAGCCAAGGTGGCCTCCGGCATCGCAGCCTGCGGCGAGACCGCTAATCACCACAAAATCCTGTTCTGCCAAAAATTCACCAGTGTTTTCAGCAAATTTAAGACCGGTGCTACTCGGCCTTCGACTCCCAATAACCGCAACCCGATGATCGATATTTAAAAGTTTCGGATTTCCCTGGCAGTAAAGCATAATGGGAGAGTCTTCAAAAACCAGAGCATTAGGATAGCTTTTATCAAAACATGAAAGCATTTTAATATGGTTTTTCACATTAATTTCGATAATGAAATCCGCCATAGCACCAGCTTTTTTAAGAGCATCTATTTCAATGGTTCCAGGGATAAGGTCAAACTCTTTTCCAACCTCAATTATTTCAAAGAGTGTTAAATTCTCCGGTTGGTGAAGGTGCTGAAAGATTGTTTTAACTTTCTTACGGCCAATGCCATCGAGTTGTAAAAGTGCAATAAGATTTCGATGCAAATTGATATTATTCACGATTAATACTTTTTATTCTCTGAGCTGAGCGTTTAACAAGCTTTTTAATTCTGCTAATATGTGCTCAACCACAGGATTAATATCATCATCATTAAGAGTTCGTTCCTGATGTCTGAAGTTAAGGGCATAGGCCAGACTCTTGTAGCCTTCAGGAATTTGCTCCCCGGTATAAACATCAAATAATTCGATGCTTTCCAGAATGTTTCCACCATTTTTTCGAATAATGTCATTGACTGAAGCCGCTGGAATGGTTTCTTTCAGCTGAATGGCTAAATCACGATTCGACCCTGGAAATTTAGGAAGTTCAACAAATTTTTCATCCATTGTTCCCCTTTCATACAAGGCGGTAAAGGATAATTCACAGACATAGGTTCGTTTTGGCAACTCATAATTTTTCACAACCAAAGGATGAATTTCGCCGATTTCCCCTAAAACAACATCATTAGCATAAATCAGCGCTCTGCGCCCAGGATGTAAAAACTCGGATCCTCCGGCAATAAAAGAAGGATGTTTAATGCCGGTATGGGCACATAACAGCTCAACCATTCCTTTTAATTCGAAATAATCGTCATTGCCATAGGTGCTTAGTACCAGCTTTTTCTCTTCAAAGGGCAGGGAATCTTTAGCTTCATTTTTACGATAGGTATTGGAAAATTCAAAAAAGCGACCAAAAGAATTTTTTCGATGATAATTCAGAGAAATCACTTCAAGCTGATGACCAATCAATGAAGGTCGCATAATACTGTTTTCTTCCCCCAATGGGTTAATCAAAGGTACATGATCCATTGGCATAGGGCTATTTAAGCCTAAAAGTCGTTTTTCACTGGTAAAAGAGGTGGTCAGCGTTTCAAAATACCCCTGGCCAACCAAAAGACTTTTTAAGTCGTCCTCGTACTTTTGAACGGCGGTCTTCCCGCCGATCATAGTTGTACCGCCCATAATGGTACTGGGAATATTATCATAGCCAAACATTCGGGCAACTTCTTCGGCCAGGTCTTCTCTAGCTTCAATATCCTGTCGGAAGCTGGGGACTTCGATTTCTAAAATCCCCGAGTTTTTACTGGAAACCTTGAAAAATAATCGTCTCAGCAATGCTGCCATTTCTGACTCTGAAAGATTAATGCCGATAAAACCATTGACCCAGGTCACATCCAGGGAAATTTTTCTGGAAACAGCAGGGTGATGATAAACATCAATGAGGCCTTCTATCACTTCGCAGGCTCCCGTTTCTTCAAGCAGCCATGTGGCTCGCATTGCGGCAGTCATGGCCAATTCAGGATCGACGCCCTTTTCAAAACGGGCGGATGCTTCGGTTCGAAGACCCAGTTTTTTTGCGGTTAAGCGCACGCTGCTCTTATTGAAACAGGCGGATTCCAGAACAATTTGTTGAGTGGTTTCGGTAATTTCCGAGTTTTCTCCCCCCATAATCCCGGCAATAGCCACTGGCGTGGTGCCATTGGTGATCATGAGCATTGAAGAATCAAGTACCCTTTCTTTTGCGTCCAGGGTAACCATTGTTTGGTCATTGGTTGTCTTAATCACGATTTCATCTGAATGAAGGCTTTCGTAATCAAAGGCATGTAAGGGCTGACCTAATTCCAGCATGACGTAGTTTGTAACATCCACGATATTATTAATGGGTCTTACGCCGCTGTTCAGTAATTTGACCTGGAGCCACAAAGGGGATGCTTCAATTTTCTTGACTTTAAGCATTTTTGCAACATACCGCTCGCACAGATCACTTTCAACGGTGACGTTTAAATACTGTGAAATCTCATTATTTGTCTCAACTTTAGAGTAGGTATTAAAACCCTCCATTGGTAAATCGAGAGTGGCCGCAGATTCCCTGGCAATGCCGATAATTGATTGGCAATCTGCCCGATTGGCGGTAAGCTCAACATCAATAACCATATCATCCAACCAAAGCAGTTCTTTGATGTCCATGCCAAGTGGGGTTCCTGCAGGTAAAAGATAAATACCTTCCATAATTTCTTTGGAAAATAAATCGGTGTTCATTCCCAGCTCTTCAATGGAACAAAACATACCAAAAGATTCAATTCCTCTAAAATCACTGACTCCCAACTTGGTGCCATTGGCAATAACAGCTCCATCAACCGCAATAGGAACAATGGCGCCTTCGTAGACATTTTTTGCCGCAGTGACAATAATGCGTTTGTCGGTTCCCAGATCAACGGTGCAAACCACCAGTTTGTCCGCATTGGGATGGCGGTCAATTTTTATGATTTTACCGGTATAAATATCCGATATGACCTCAGAAACAACCGTTAAGGTCTCAACTTTTGTTCCGGACATGGTAAGACATTCCCCAAAATCATAGGGAGATTGTTTTATATTAACATATTCTTTTAACCAATTAAGTGAAACTAACATTTATTGACCCTCCTATTTAAATTGTGATAAAAAACGCAAATCGTTTTCGAATAATAAACGCAAATCATTAATACCGTATTTGATCATGGTAATCCGATCAAGGCCCATGCCAAAGGCAAAACCACTGTATACATCCGGGTCAATCCCGCAAATCTTTAAAACATTGGGATGAACCATGCCACACCCCAGGATTTCGATCCATCCGGTGTTGCTGCAAACCTTACAGCCAACGCCTCCGCATTTAAAACAGGTCACATCCATTTCAGCACTTGGTTCGGTGAAATAAAATTGATGCGGTCTGAATTTCGTTTTTGTCTGTTCCCCAAATAATTTTTTGGCAAACATATCCATCGTTCCCTTAAGATCACTCATGGTAATACCTTTATCAATGACAAGGCCCTCCATTTGATGAAAAACCGGGGAATGTGTGGCATCAATGGCGTCTGATCGGTATACTCTCCCGGGAGAAATAATACGCAGTGGTGGTTTTTGATTCTCCATAACCCGTACCTGTACCGGTGAGGTTTGTGTTCTCAGAACAATGTCATCCTCATAATAAAAGGTATCCTGGAGATCTCTGGCGGAATGATCTAATGGTACATTGAGAAAATCAAAATTATATTTTGCCCATTCAATTTCAGGTCCTTCCGCAATGGAAAAGCCCATTCCTAAAAATATTTCTTTAAGTTCATTAATGGTTGTGGTTAAAGGATGGAGTCTGCCTGCCAAATGTTTTTTTCCCGGCAGGGAAACATCAATGACTTCCTCTCTGATACGCGCATCAATTTCCTTTTTTTCAAGAATCTGCTTTTGATGAGACAAAGCCTTTTCGATTTCTTCCCTGACTTCGTTGGCCAATTTTCCAATAATCGGGCGTTCTTCTTTGGATAGTTTTCCCATGCCTTTTAAAGCGATGGTGAGTTCACCCTTTTTACCTAAATATTTGATTCTCACATTATCCAGGATTTTTAATTCATTAACATCATTAAGGTCAGCTATGCAGCGATCTCTTAATTGTTTTAGCTCTAATTCCATGTGTTTCTCCTTACTTAGCAATATAAAAAACTATAAAAAAACGCCCTCAAAAAGGACGAAATAATTCCGTGGTACCACCTAAATTAATGCAGATTTGCATTCACTTAATATTTTAACGCAATCAACGTTAATCGCTAAACATTAAAAATGTTTTCACAACTAAAACTCCGGAGTGAACTTCAATAAATTCAAACATAAAATCTTTCAGCCGAGGATTTTTTCTCTGTCATGGTTGATGTTTTATTTACTTTCTCTTTCATGGTTTTTACTCTATTTAATTAGAAACATTCTCCCGCAGGATATCATATAATATAATGCCTGCAGCTGTGGATACATTCAAGGATTCTGCATTCCCAAGGATGGGTATTTTCAATAGGATATCACATAACTGGGACATTTCATAGGAAATTCCCTGGGATTCATTCCCCAAAACAATGGCATAAGGGGTTTTGATGGGTTGTCTTTGCCATAAAGAATCTCCCTCAAGAGAGGTTCCAATGATTGTAATTTTCCTGTTTTTAAGCAGTTGTGCGTATTCAGATAATGAGTCAACCTGAATAACTGGAATATGAAAAACCGATCCCATAGATCCACGAAGAACTTTTTCATTATAAATATCCGCAGTTTTCCTGGAAGTGATGACACAATCAATACCGGCGGCATCCGCTGTTCTAATAATGGTACCCACATTAAAGGGATCCTGGACATCATCAAGAAGAACATATTTCATAAAATCGGATGGTTCAAATTCAATTTTATTGACAATACTAATAACCCCTTCAGATTGATTCATGGTAGAAATCGAATTGAAAATTTCATTGATAACCACGACAATTGAGACGCCATTTGCATTTAATAACGCAATTGAATCTTGAATACACTCGTTTTGAGAGTCAAACCATTGTTCTGTCATAAAGATCTGTCTAAAAATCAATTGACTTTGGAATGCTTCTAAAAAAAGCTTTGTCCCTTCAATGGAAAAAGCTTTTTCATTATCTCTGAATGGTTTATTTCCAAGCTTACGAAGATATTTTAACTTCTCATTGCTACGAGATGAAATGACGGGGTTATCTTCAAAATTAATGATCTCTTTTAGATAATTTATTGATTTCATTGATTGATTTATTTTCTCCCATAACAATAAGCTTATCTCCATGATTAACAATGTCTGAAGCAAGTGGAGATGCGTTTAAAATATCCAGTGTTCGAATGGCAATAACATTTAAACCATACTTTGATCTTAAATCAAGTTCGTCCAGGGTTTTTCCATCCCAGGCATGCAAGATTGAAATTTCGACAATAGAATGATTGGTATCAAGCTCTAGAATATCAATAAAATCGTCTGAAAAAAGATTATGAGCAACACGTTCGCCCATATCACGTTCCGGAGAAAAGACTTTTTTGATGCCAAGCTTTAAAAGAACTTTTTCATGCTGAGCATTATTTGCCTTTCCATATATTTCACTGATGCCAAGTTCCTGTGCGTTAACAATTCCCATTATACTGCTATTGATATCCGAAGTAATCGAAACGACAACGGCGTCAACATTTTTTAAACCAATTGATTTCAGAGCATTAATGTCTGAAACATCTGCCTGTACGGCATATGTTACGTAATTTGCGATATTTTGGATTTTATCTGCATCCTTATCAACGACAATAACATTACAGCCTAACTCACTGAGAGTAATGGCAAGTGCTTCCCCAAAACGTCCTAAACCCAGGACTGCAAACTGTTTTTCTTTCAATTATTATTCCTCCTCTAACCAATCATGACATTACCTTCAGGTAATGTAAAGTTGCCTACATTTTCACGTGAATGTTTTTCACTGCGGGCAATAGCGTAAGCTATTGTCAAAGGGCCTAATCGACCAATAAACATAGTAAGACTTATGGCTATTTTTCCTCCAACTGATAAGTCAGGGGTCAATCCCATTGTTAAACCAACGGTGCCAAAAGCTGACAAAACCTCAAAAACAACAGCTTCAAAAGCAACTCCTGGCTCTGTACACAGCAATACAAATAAGGAGTCCATATTTACAGATGATTGAATTAAAATACGATCTTTAATAGTGATCCGCTTGCCTGCCATCACAAAAAACATGGTTGCAAAGGACATAAATCCCAAACCACCGACTTCCACCAAACATAGCATTACGATCTGACCATAGACACTCCAATAGGTTCCGGTATCCACCACAACTAACCCTGTTACACAAACTGATGATGTTGAAGTAAACAATGCATTGATAAAACTTGTCCATTCACCGGATCGTGAAGAAATGGGCAACGTCAGTAAAAATGCTCCGAAAAAAATTAAAAAGGCAAACCCAATAATTAATACTTCTGTTGGTGAACGCTGATTCAGGAAGTTCTTATTTCTTCAGAATTTTTTAATTTCCACACAGTTATCTCCATAGATATGTATTTTCAAATCATACATATTCTAATATTCTAACATTCTAAATTAAAAAAGCAACAACAAAATAGAATAAAAAAAACTTCCCAAATTTGGACTATCCTTTGAGAAGTTTAATTCAAAATTATTAGTTAATGTTTTTCTTTGATACGTCTACTAAATCTTTAAAAGCATTAATATCATTCATTGCTAAATCAGCTAAGATTTTACGATCAATTTCTACACCTGCTTGTTTTAAACCAAACATGAACTTGCTGTAACTGAGGTCATACATTCTTGTTCCGGCATTAATTCGAGTAATCCATAATCTTCTGAAATTTCTTTTCTTTTCCTTACGGCCTACATATGAAGATTGTTGTGCTCGCATAACAGCTTCATTTGCAGTTCTATATAACTTGCTTCTGGCACCATAATAGCCTTTTGCAAGTTTAAGTATTTTCTTATGTTTCTTTTTGGCGTTGACGCCTTTTTTAATTCGCATTAATTATTCCTCCTATCTTCAAAATTACTTACAAAGCATTTTCTTAACAACCTTAGCATCACCAGGTGCTAAACCTGTTGCTTGTCTAAGATTTCTTTTTCTCTTGCGACTTTTTTTATTGAGAATATGGCTTTTGCCAGCCTTAAATCGTTTGATTACACCTGATTTTTTTATTTTAAAACGCTTTGCAGCTCCTCGATGGGTTTTCATCTTTGGCATAACTATTTCCTCCTCCCTGTACAATGAATATTTATAATAAACTATATCCGAGAAATCCAGGTTAAATGTATTCCAAGTCATTCATAACAGATATACTGAATTAACAATTAAAACTTTATTTATCTTTTTTAGGGGCCAGATACATAACCATGTTTCTTCCTTCAAGCTTAGGTGATTTTTCAACCACAGCCAAATCGGTCACACGTTCAGCAAAATTCAACAATACGTCTTTGCCTTGTTCGGTGTATGCCATTTCACGGCCTCTGAATCGGATCGCTACTTTTACTCGGTTTCCCTGTTCCAGGAATTTGATGCAATTTTTAATTTTTACATTAATATCATGTTCTTCAACGCGAACCGACATACGAATTTCTTTAATGACCACAGCTTTTTGATTTTTCTTAGCTTCTTTTAAACGTTGAATTTCTTCATAGCGAAACTTTCCGTAGTCAAGAATCTTACAAACCGGTGGTTTGGCATTTGGCGAAACTTTAACTAAATCCAGATTCTTTTCGTCAGCTAATTGTTGAGCATCTTTTGTATTCATAACTCCCAACATTTCGCCAGCTTCATCAATTACACGCACTTCGCGATCACGGATCTCATTGTTAATTTCGTGTTGAACATCTTTGCTAATAATATTATACCTCCATATAAAAAAATTGCAGGTAGAAAACTCCACCTGCAAAAAAATACTCACGAACATTGTTCATTTATATTTACCTATCTCCATAAGAAATGAGGTGAGAAGTGTGTTGCCTCTACTTTGTTACTCGACTATTATACGTCCTGTGAGTTCACTTGTCAACTGTTTTTATTTTTCATTACAGGAAAATGAAAAATTATGATTCTGCTCAGTGTTTCGCCTTCCTCAATTGAAAAAAGAGGCCCTTCAATTCCTAGGCTAATAATGCACGGTCATTAGCAAATTCTTCACCGCTGACTTTTCCGAAACGTTTTAGAAGACCTTCCACGGTGAGGCTCTGTTTTTCTTCGCCTCTGATATCTAAAATAACACGTCCCTCATGCATCATAATCAGGCGGTTCCCATGCTTGATGGCATGACGCATATTATGAGTTACCATTAAGGTGGTCAGATTACCCTCTTTAACAAACTTATCGCTTAACTGAAGCACTTTTTCAGCGGTTTTAGGGTCCAGTGCTGCCGTGTGTTCATCTAACAGCAATAGCTTAGGTTTTTTAAGGGTTGCCATGAGAAGGGTCAAGGCTTGGCGTTGTCCTCCGGAAAGAAGTCCTACCTTGGTATTTAAACGGTTTTCCAGTCCCAGGTCCAATTGACTTAAAAATTGTTTATAGATCTCCCGCTCCTTGTTACTGATGCCCCATTTCAAACTACGCGATTTACCGCGACGGTATGCAAGAGCCAAATTCTCTTCGATACCCATATTACCAGCGGTTCCCATCATGGGATCCTGAAATACCCGGCCGATAACCTCTGAACGTTTATATTCAGGTTGCTTTGTCACATCTATGTCATCGATGATGATGGATCCCTGGTCAACCCCATAGACCCCGGCCACACAATTGAGCAATGTCGACTTGCCAGCCCCATTGCCTCCAATTAGGGTTACAAAATCCCCTTCTTCAAGGGTCAGGCTGAAATGTGTTAAGGCAATCTTTTCATTGACGGTGCCATTATTAAATCGTTTTTCGATTCCGTTTATAATCAACATTTTACAGATTCCCCCCACTAATGGATTTTTTAAATGGACGGAGATATGCTCTGAATACTGGCAGAGAAAGAGCAATGGCCACAGTAATGGCTGTGAAAAGTTTTAAATCGTTGGCCGGCATCCCCATCTTTAACACCAAAGCGATGATAATACGGTAGGTGATGGCCCCTAATACCAACGAAATTAAACAATTGAAAAAGTTGCGTGTTCCAAAAATGACTTCGCCAATAATAACCGATGCCAACCCGATAACAATGGATCCAATACCCATTTGCACATCGGCGAAGCTTTGACTTTGAGCAATCAAAGATCCTGACAGAGCAACTAAACCGTTACTGATGACTAGACCTAAAATAATCATATTATTGGTATTAATACCCTGGGCCCGTGCCATTTGCGGATTATCACCGGTGGCCCGTATGGCACACCCAATTTCGGTACCAAAGAATGCATACAAAAGACCGACAATGCCTGAAACAGCAATTAGACCAAAGAGCATGACAGCACTGGTATGACTTAGCCCCATGTTCTCAAAGACTGTAAAAACCGTATCAATGCGCAAAAGAGAAAGGTTTGCTTTTCCCATAATACGAAGATTAACGGAATACAGAGCTATCATCGTCAGAATACCTGCCAATAATGCGGGAATTTTGAGTTTTGTATGAAAAAGCCCGGTAACAAGTCCCGCTCCCATGCCCCCGATAAGAGCCAGGAACGTTGCAACAAATGGGTTCATCCCATTAAAAATGGTAAAGGCTGCGATAGCAGCCCCCATTGCGATACTTCCTTCTACTGTCAAATCAGCAATATCCAGTATTCGATAGGTGATATAAACTCCGATTGTCATTATTGCCCATAAAAGCCCTAGGGATATCGCACCTAGTATAATTTCTAACATTTATTCCCTCGCTTTTTTATTAATACTTAATAAATTTATTTGTTGATTATTGCGCTTTAATCACATACTGTTGAAGATCAGCCGGAATGGTCAATCCGATTTCATCAGCCACGGTGCCATTAATGACAAAATCAAATTTAGTTGAAGATTCGATTGGCATGGTTGCCGGTTTGGCTTCGCCTTTGAGAATTTTAACAGCCATTAAGCCCGTTTGATATCCCAAATCTTTATAGTTAATACCTAAAGTAGCTAAACCTCCAGATGAAACCATACCGGACTCACCACAGATTACCGGGGTTTTTGATTGAACGGTTACGCTGTTCACAACAGGCATGGCTGATGCAAAAACGTTATCCGTAGGAATATAGATGGCATCACATTGCCCAACGATGGACTGGGTGGCCTGCTGGACATCGTTTGAATTTGTTACGGTAACTTCAACATAGTTAAGACCTAATTTTTCAATCGCTTCTTTTGCAATTTTTGCCTGTAAAATAGAATTGTCTTCACTAGAGGTATACAAGACACCAACTGTTTTTGCGGTTGGCACTAATTTGACCAGTAAATCAATTTGGTCTTTAATCGGATTCATGTCTGTTGTACCGCTGACATTGCCTCCGGGCGCTTCATTGGATGTAACCAGACGAGCAGCCACAAAATCAGTCACAGCAGTTGCGAGAATCGGAATTGTTGTTGTTTTACCCGCAATGGCCTGGGCTGAAGGGGTTGCAATGGCTAGAACCAAATCCACCTTATTGCTCACAAAACGGTCACTGATGGTTGACAGGTTACTTTGGTCACCTTGAGCATTTTGAACATCAAGGGTTATGTTTTGTCCGTCAACATAGCCATTGTCGGCTAGAGCCGCTACAAAGCCCTCCCGGGAAGCATCCAATGCCACATGATCGATATACTGAACAATTCCCACAGTAGGCTTTTTGTTGTCCGCCGATTGACTTGAATTTGTGCATCCGGCACTTAGTGCAATGATTGCTGTAAATAGAGCAATCGCCAATAAACTTTTTCCAACGTTTTTCATTTTTCTCTCCATTTCATATCATAGTTATTCAATTAAACCTTTTCAGGTTAAATCGCGCCTAGGGTAAAAAAAATTCGCCCCTGTACAACAGGGACGAATGTAATTTCGCGGTACCACCTTGTTTTCGATGTTCGCACATCAATCTCAGCAAGCGACTAGCATCGCTTCTCCACGTTAACGGATGGAATCCGACATAGCCTACAGGGCCAAAGCCTTTCGGTATGCAGCTATCAAGATGTATTCATGGTATCGATCCTGCTTTCTCACACCAACCGAAAGCTCTCTTTGAAGATTCGCACACCCCTACTTGTTCCTGGTCATTACTTTATATGTTTTTAATTATATAAATCGACATCTTATTTGTCAACTACTTTTAAAACAATTATTATTAATCGGATTTTTAATCCAGCGTTAATGATTTCGTTTTTATTTTTTCAATGAGTTTATCTTTTAAATTGTCCAGACTGATTAATCCGGCATCACCGGTATCTCTCATTCGCAGAGCAAGATCGCCGCCTTCAGCTTCTTTATCTCCAACCACCAGCATGTAAGGAATTTTTTGCATTTGAGCATCACGGATGCGATACCCTAACTTTTCATCGCGATAATCACAGCTGGCACGAACGCCGATTTCTTTTAATTCATTGGCAATACTTTGCGCAAAATCATGATGGACATCAGCTACCGGAATAACCATGACCTGTACCGGAGCCAACCATACTGGGAATTTCCCGCCAAAATGTTCGATAAGAATACCAAAAAAACGTTCAATACTTCCTAGAATGGTACGATGAATAATTGCCGGACGATGTTTTTCTCCATCAGAACCAATATAATTCAAGTCAAAGAGTTCCGGCATTTGGAAATCCAATTGAATCGTGCCACATTGCCAGGTACGTCCCAGACTATCTTCCAAATGAAAGTCGATTTTCGGACCATAAAATGCGCCATCCCCGGGATTTAATTGATAATCAATGCCTTTAGTCACTAACGCATCCCGCAAAGCATCGGTGGCCATTTCCCATACTTCATCGGAACCAATGGAATTTTCGGGTTTTGTGGATAGTTCAACCCGATAATTAAATCCGAAGATTTTATAAACATCATCAGCAAGATCGATGACCTTGATGACTTCTTCTTTGATTTGATCAGGTGTCATGAAAATATGAGCGTCATCCTGGGTGAAATTACGTACCCGCATGAGCCCGTGCAGTGCCCCATGGAGTTCATGGCGATGGACTGAGCCTAATTCTCCCATGCGCAGTGGTAGATCTCGGTAGGAATGCCCCTTACGTTTGTAAATAAGCATACCTCCGGGACAGTTCATGGGTTTAATGGCATATTCACAATCATCAATTTCAGTGAAATACATATTTTCTTTATAATGGTCCCAATGTCCAGAACGTTTCCAAAGCTCGGAATTAAGCATCATCGGCGTTCTTATTTCTTCATAACCCCGGCGCTGGTGTTCTTGCCGCCAGAAGTTTTCAAGTTCATTTCGAATAATCATACCCTTGGGATGGAAGAATGGAAAACCGGGGCCTTCTTCATGTAATGAGAATAAATCAAGCTCTTTTCCAAGTTTACGATGATCCCTTTTTTTAGCTTCTTCAAGGAGCTCCAAATACTCGGTCAATTGGCTTTTTTTAGGAAAGGTAATGCCATAAATACGCTGAAGCATTTTATTTTTTTCATCGCCATGCCAATAGGCGCCAGCCAAACTCATGAGCTTTATGGCCTTAATGGATTTTAAATCATTGATATGAGGTCCGGCACAAAGATCCGAGAATTCTCCCTGGGTATAGAAGCTGATAATAGCATCTTCGGGAAGGTTCTCAATAAGTTCTTCTTTGTAAATTTCCCCTTCTTTTGTAACCTTAACCAAGGCATCGGCACGGCTCATTTCAGAGCGTTCAATCACAAAGCCTTCTTTAACTATTTTTGCCATTTCTTTTTCAATTTTTTCCATGATTTCAGGAGTGACGATGACATCCATATCGATATCATAGTAGAAACCCCGATCTATGGAAGGTCCAATGGCTAGCAATGCCTGGGGATAGAGACGCTTAACGGCCTGGGCCAGTAAATGGGAGCCGGTATGCCAAAATGCATGCTTTCCCCCCTCGTCTTCAAATTTTAATAGATTCAGGGTTGAATCTTCGGAAATGGGTTGGCGAATATCAACCAGGTTTCCGTTAAGTTCGCCGGCTAAGGTGACTTTTGCCAAACCGGGGCTAATGTCTTTTGCAACTTCTAACACAGTAATGCCTGGTTCATAGGATTTTACAGTGCCATCCTTGAGTGTAATATCAATCATTGTGTTCTCCTTTTGAATAATTTTAAATAAAAAAAGTCCCTCTGTTAAAACAAAGGGACGACAATACGCGGTTCCACCCAATTTGATCCACTATTACGGGGATCCACTTAAGTTCTGTATAACGGTCAGCGCCGAAGAACCCTACTGATTTCAGGCCTTAACTCCAAGGGGGTTTTCAATTATCTTTCTGATAAGCAATTTCAGCCAGGTTGCTTATTCTCTGTTAAATATTAATAATTTACTCGTCCTTATCATCATCTATTTCTATTAGATTAAGTATACCCTTTATATAATAAAGAATCAATACTTTTAAGCAAAAAGCCTAGTGAATACAAACAGACTTTCCATGATAAAAAATAACCAGGGAATTTTGGTTATCCGAATCAGGGTGTTGGTTTTGAGTATAGGCAATCCAGGTACTTGAAAACCCCTGAATCTTCACTTGGGTGTAAATTTTCTTAGGCGGGGTATTAATAAATTCAGGCAAATAAGTTGCAACATGGTTGGGATCCTTGAGAAAATCGAAGATCCACTCTTTATCTGGTGAGGTATCCCCAAAGAAAGGAGGAAGATGCCCAGTGCCAAGGAGGAGATAGTCAAATTTAATGGCTTCTTCAATCAACCCTTGCTCATCAAAGCTTTTGAGAAAATCATGAAGTATTTCATAAAGCTGTTCCTTGGATTTGCCCAGATCATAATAGCCCTGGGTGGTCCAATAATCAGAAAACAGTTCAAAAAAATCAAAGGGTGAGTTAAAAAGGGCTGTTTCAAATAAATAACTCAAAGACTGCCTGAATCCGTTGCTATTGAAATAGCGGTCAACCAAAATTTCAATGTTTCGAAGCCCATATAACTCAGGACTTGAAATGTATTTATTTGAAATAATCTCATAGGGCGGGAAACTGGCAAAGGAATAGCCATGAGCCTCCCCTTCACTTCTGATACGGGTTCCCTTCAGACACTTGAGAAACCCCAATTGAAGCATATCCGGCTTTAACGCGATAATCTGGTTAAAAGAAGTTTTAAAGACATCATAGGTCTCATAGGGCAGTCCGGCAATGAGATCCAGATGAAGGTGGATATTTTTATAGGATAGGATCTTTTGAACGTTTTCTTCCAATTGGGTGAGATTGGTTTGTCGACCAATGGCTTTTAAAGTGTTCAAATCCGTGCTTTGAACACCAATTTCAAATTGAATCAAACCGGGTTGCGCTTTTTTAAGCAAATCAATGAGTTCTGCATCTAATTGGTCCCCGGTCATTTCAAAATGGAAATTCGTTTTGCCCCCGGCTTCAATAAGATGATTAAAAATAGCCTTGGCCCTTTTTATATCAAAGTTAAAGGTCCGATCAACCAGCTTGACTTGTTTCATGCCAGCCGTGATGAAGAAATCCAGATCCTTGAAAACCTGAGCCAAAGCCTTGGTACAGACCCCCTGGTTTGTGGAAGACAGGCAATATGAACAGTGGTAAGGGCAGCCACGCATGGTTTCATAATAAATAATTTTATCCTTGAGTTTAAAGCATTCTTCCGGTGAATAGGGAAAATTGAGGTTATCCAGATTCATGGCCTGTTCAGCAGGGCCATGTTCAATTTGATTTCCGCTTGTTCTAAACCAAAGGCCCGGAATATTCTCAAAGGCTCGGGAATCGTCCTTGGATGTCAATAGCATTTCCAGGGATTTCTCCCCTTCCCCGGCAATGATAAAATCAATGAAGTCATGGGCTTGTAGGCATTCCGCTGAATCAAAGCTCACTTCGGGACCACCTAAAATGATGGTTGCTTCAGGCCGGGATTTTTTTAGAATTTCAGTTACCTTAAGCGCCAATTCCATATTCCAGATATAACAGGAAAAGCCAAAAGTTAAGCAATCCATGGCCAGACAATGCTCAACCATGCGGTGAATGGAATCGTTAATGGAGATTTCAATGATTTCAACATCATAGTCACAGAGTTGGGCTTTGAGTGATCGCACCGCCAAGTTGGTATGAATATATTTTGCATTAATAGCAACCAAAACGAGATCTTTCATTATTACCTCCAAAATAAAAAATGGGATGTCCTGGGACATCCCTCAAACAAAAGAATCGCCCATAACGGACTATACGTTGAATCTAAAAAAGGTAACATCTCCATCGACCATAACGTAATCCTTGCCTTCGATACGGGTAACCCCTAATTCTTTGGCTTTAACATCAGAGCCGGCTTCGACTAACTGATCGTAGCTGGTAATTTCGGCCCGGATAAAACCACGTTCAATATCACTGTGAATTTTTCCGGCGGCCTGGGGTGCCTTGGTTCCGGCAGTCACTGTCCAGGCTCGACATTCATCAGGACCGGCGGTTAAAAAGGTCACAAGGCCTAAAAGTTTATAGCCCACACTGATCACCTGATCGAGACCAGACGCTTCTAACCCTAAGTCAGCTAAAAACTCTGCTTTTTCATCATCATCAAACTGGGCAATTTCTTCTTCGATTTTTGCAGATATTTTAATAATATCCTTATGATTTCCAGAATAATTTTCGAAAATAGCGGCTTTCAGGCGTTTTACCATGTCATTGTCTTCATGTAGATCATCTTCTGAAACATTGGCAATGTAAAGTACCGGTTTGATTGATATTAACTGTATGGTATTGATGAATTCCCATTCTTCCGGAGTAAAGTCATCATCATTCGGCATTTTGCCGCTTTCAAGTAGTTCTCGAAGTCGAGTGGCAATTTCCACATTTGTTTTTTCCTGGACATTGGTTTTTGCCAGTTTTTTGTTTTTTTCAATCCGACGATCCAGCATTTCAAGATCAGCGAAAATGAGCTCAAGGTTAATGGTTTCAAGATCATCAATGGGATCAATCTTACCTTCAACATGGACCACATTTTCATCTTCAAAACAACGGACCACATGTACGATGGCATCCACTTCTCTGATATGGGATAAGAACTTGTTTCCAAGACCTTCCCCTTTACTGGCACCACGCACAAGACCGGCAATATCGACAAATTCAATGGTGGTTGGCACCACCTTTTTAGACGTGTACATTTTATCTAAAACAGCTAATCGCGGATCGGGAACCGAAACGATTCCAATATTTGGGTCGATTGTACAAAAGGGATAATTGGCAGACTCTGCTCCAGCTTTTGTGAGTGCGTTAAAAATAGTACTCTTTCCTACGTTGGGCAGGCCGACGATTCCAATTTTCATAAATGTCCTCTTTCTATATTATAATTCTTTATTTTACAGCTGTGGTTGGAAGGCTGGTCATGGCACTGGCGGTAAACCAGCTGATTCCAAAAGTAATCCCGGCGGAAACGACTTCCAGTCCAATAACGGATATTGCAGTTTTTCGATAGGAAACACCATAAACCACACTGAGTCCGATGATGGTAATAAAAAGTTGCCAGATATTAAAGATACTGAATATTCCGGCAAATAAAGTCACCCAATCAAATTGGGAAGCTTTCGAGATGTCCAGTGGCTGTTGGAAGAAAAGGTTGATGATTCCCTGAAATATTTTTGGAAAATAGCCGATGCCCACAACATAAACCGCTAATTTGAAAGTGCCGGTTCCCTTCATTTTTTTCAAAACAAAGTTGAAAATACCAGCCTTTACAACAACGGTGATAACTAATCCGATAATCCCTGATAAAATACCGACACCAATGGTTAATGCCTGGATGCCTGCCATTTGTTCTTCGGGAAGGCCCATACCAGTTAAAGCATTCCCCGCTCTAAAGCCACTGATAATGCCAATGATTAAAAGAATGACAATGGGAATAAGTAATGATATTTTTTCTTTTTCCTTGATTTGTGTAAAATACTTAACGGGATGAATGAAAAGATTGATAAAATTCATATTAACTCCATTTCTATTATTCACTTCGAAGTGCATCCAAAGAACTTAAATTCGCAGCTTTAATGGCTGGACGAACACCTGATAAAAGCCCGACGAAAGCTGAGAATACCAATGCGAAAATTACTAAACCAGGGGTGATATAGGAAATACTGGCACTGCCTCCGGCAATAAAAAAGCCTGCTACAAAGTTTATTAAAAGGGAAAGAAGAAAGCTGATGATGACGCCAACAATTCCTCCAATAAGTCCAATCATGGTTGATTCCGCAATAAACATATTTCGGATATCCGAAATGGAAGCCCCGATAACCTTCATAATGCCGATCTCCTTGGTACGCTCATAAATCGACATGGTCATGGTATTGACAATCCCGATACAAGCAACCAGAAGAGCCACACCACCAATGCCTCCGAGTAGAATTTGTAACATCTGAAAGACACTACCCATGGAATCCAATATTTGCTGCATTGAAAATACAGTAAATTTTAATGCTTCAACTTCTGAAGTCACGGCATTCACAACACTAGAATCTTCAACCGTCACCAGAGCTTCAGAATAACCTTGTTTTTTAATGTTCACCGGTTTTCCTGTTTGCCACTCATTTAAATCAGTGACCAGATTATAATCCATTATCATCGAATAATCTTCTGAGCCACCGGTGGATTCCAAAACACCGGATACTTTTACTTTTTCAGTGCGAATTTCTTCTTCCCCGGTCGTTCCAATGCGTTTAATAGTTAAATTAATGTTTTTCCCGATAAGATCCTCAGGTTTTACAGTTACAGTCTGGGCTTGCGGACCGGTAGAGGTGAAAGTATAGGTAGAAAGGACTTCTTTTCCTAAGATCACCGAACTGGTATCATTGGCATTTGGTTTTTTACCACTGGTAGTTTCATAACGCATGTCCTGGAGAACGTCATAATCCACCCCCATGAGTGAAACCGAATAAGGCTCACGATCCACTTCAATTTCTGCCCCACTGAGATTTACCACCGGGGTTACTGCCACCACGCCATCAATTTTTTTAAAATCTTTGATGGCATCATCATTTAGGATGACTTTATCCTGGGCTTTGCCACCAGAAAGTCCGGTCATACCCATTGAAGAAAGGTCAGGATAAACTTGAAGGGTGGTAATTGAGCCAATTCCCGAAAGCTCACTGGTAATGCTTCTTTGAGCACCATTACCAATGGAAACCATGACAATAATCGATGAAGTTCCGATCACAACACCAATAATGGTGAGGATCGTACGAAACTTCATTCGCCAAAGGTTCTCCCAGGATAAACGAATAAGTTCTCGTTTATTCATGCATCACCTCACTACGCTCCGATTCCGAACAAAATCTTTAGAAATTGCTGGAATCCATTATCATTTGCCTTTGCTGTTGTGTTGATTTGATCATCTGGAACAACAAGGGTAATATTCTTTTGGATGGACCGTTCGTTATTAAAGCTATCCAAATACTTTAGGGTGATTATCCCAAGATATTCTCCGGGTTTGTCAGTCGTTACGGCAGTGGCAAAATTATCATTATCATCTTTTTCAAAGGTGCCATAGTATTGGTAATTTGGTGTTAAAGTTAATCCTTCACCGGCAATACTTATTTGGACTCCCCGTACCGGATTGGCCCCAAAATTCGCAATTTCAAATTCAAACTGATTATCCTTCTTTTCATTGGACCCAATGGTATAGCGATCTGGGGCAACAATGGCCATTGAATTACTTTCATTCACAAAAATACCAACAGTTTCGGGAAATTCATAGGGTGTTCCCCCACTATTTTCACAGTATAGATTCAGATTCAGATTATAATTTTTAGCTTCCGCACTAGGAGAAGCAACCATGGGAATTTCGATGGTTGCACTTTCCCCTGATAAAATTTCATCAATATAAAAATGACTGCCGCTGCCAACCATGGAAAATACACCGAGATCAGGGGCACCTGCCATTGAAAGCACATCCAGGGTGACATTATGGGCATTATAGTCACCATAATTCATAAGAGTCAGTGTCATTTTAAATTCCTTGCCCGGGGAAACGGTTTCGGGAGAAAAAGACACGGAACTAATTTGAAGAAGGGGCTGCTCCGGTGCTGCCAATACCCCAGGGATAATGCCGAAAAACAAAAGAAGGGTCATAATAAGGGTGACTAATGTGACTTTAGCTTTCACTTTAAACTCCATTTCTTTTTATAAATTATTGCTGATCTTCCCAGCTCTCAATAAGACCGTCACGCATATGGATGACCTTGGTACAATATTTCGCTGCCTCGGGATCATGAGTGACAATAACAAAGGTTTGATTATCTTTTCTGTTTAGCTGGGTAATCATTTCCATAATATCAGTGCTGTTTTTTGAATCCAGATTTCCAGTGGGTTCATCTGCTAAAATAATCTCAGGATGATTTACCAACGCCCGGGCGATACTCACCCGTTGTTGCTCTCCACCGGAAAGCTCATTTGGTTTATGTTCCATGCGGTCTAAAAGCCCAACAATGGAAAGCGCTTCTTTTGCCTTCTCATTACGAATGGCTTTTGGTACCCCGGCAAAGGTCAGGGTTAAGGCGACGTTTTCAATGGCGGTCATCGTGGAAATTAAATTGTAAGATTGAAATATAAAGCCAAGATGGTCTCGTCTGAAAAGGCACAATTCATTTTCTGTCATTTCACTGATGTGAAAATCCTTAATCATCACTTCACCAGAGGTTGGCGGAACAAGTCCTCCCAGAACGTTCAAAAAGGTGGATTTTCCAGACCCCGAAGGACCAAGAAGCGCCACCATTTCACCTTGTTCAATGTTAAGGTTAATCCCTTTGAGTATGCTGATACTATTTTTACCTAATTTAAAATCTTTGCGCAAGTTTTCTACTTTAATAAAAATTGAAATCTACCCCCTTCAATCGGATTAAACGAGAAACTATCGGGTGACGATACCATCTTCCCAGAGTTTTTCCAGGTTATATAAGCCCCGTTCTTCCTCATGGAAGATATGAACAATAACATCAAAATAATCTAAGAGAATCCAACGACCTTCTCTTTGTCCTTCAACGCCTTTGGGAAATATTTCCAGCTTTTTAGCTTCGTCTTCAATATTATCGGCAATGGCTTTAACCTGACGCTCTGAGCTGCCGCTGGCAATAACAAAATAATTAGCAATGCTCGTCAACTCTGTGACGTTTATGCTTTGGATATCAGTTCCGTTTTTAGCTTCAATCCAACTTTCAACTTTTTTAACAAATTCTTCAGGATTAATAATAATCACTCGCTTTCTATTATATTTTTTTTTAGTTCTTTAATGATTAAATCGTTTCGAGCTGTAATCGTTCGTTTATGAATCAGAGAGTTAATTGATGAAACATAACGAATGGTGTTGGTGAGTGCCATAATCATGGCTTTATCCAAGTCCTCAAAAGCAATACTGCGAAGCTGATCAACTCCGGGATAAGTTCGGCTTGGCTCAATAAAATCTGCCAGATAAATAATCTTTTCCAGCTTGGACATATGCTCACGTCCGGTGGTATGATAGTGAATGGCATTGAGTACCTTTTTATCCGTGACACCATAAGTTTTTTCGGCAACAACAGCGCCTACAGGCCCATGGAGGAGTTGTGGTTCAAGTCGGGTAACAGGATCTATTTTCACATTGTTGGCTTTTGCGTAGGCGAGAAGTTCCTCACATGAAAAGTTTTTCGCGCAATCATGCAACAGTGCCGCCAGAGAAGCCTTATCAACATCAGCATGATACCTCAGTGCCAGACTTTCTGTGATTTTAACAACATTCATGGTGTGCTCATAACGATCTTTGGTTAATGCTTTTTTTAATTCTAAATCAATTGCGTGTTTATTCATTTTTACGCTCTGTTTCTTTGTTGGGAAGATACAGTTTTTCTTTATAAATATATTCCTCAACAGCTTTAGGCAGTAAATACCGAATCGAGTACCCGTTTTTAATTCGAGAACGAATGTCTGAAGAAGCAATGTCCATTTCCGTCGCATACAATTTAAAAATTGATGCTTCATAAATTTCCTGGAGCTCCTGAATTCGGTTATCCAATTTTTCATGGCTGTATCCCGGTCGAAAGGTTGTAATAAACTTCACTGATTTTAAAAGTTCGGGAGCGCCTTTCCAAAGGGTAATTTCGAACATAAGATCGGCACCGGTAATAAAATAAAAATCACCTTCAGGAAAGCTTTTTTTTATTTCTTCAATGGTGTCAATGGTATAAGTAATACCCTGTTGATCAATTTCATGGGTCATTACCTCAAATTGCGCATTGTCTTCTATGGCCAGCTCCACCATTTTTAAACGATGTTCCCGGGAAATATCATCCTGGGAGATTTTAAAAGGATTATTCCCTGTTGGAATAAAAATAACTCTGTCCAGCTCAAATTGATCCCGAGCTGACTCAGCCAGAAGTAGGTGTCCGGTATGTATGGGATTAAAGCTCCCTCCAAGGAGACCGATTTTTTCCTTCATTTCTACCCTTTACCTATTTAATTCTCAAACTTTATTGGAGTACCCATGGTTCTTTTTTTCTTGACTTTTTTAATGACTTTTTTGTTTTTTGAGGGTACTTCAATTTTAGTTTTTAATAAGTTCTTTTTATATAAAATAAACTTATTTCCGATGGTGCATACAATGTCTGATTTTGTGGAAGCTGCTAATTCCCGGGCAACATCATCCACGTTGGCCAACGAATTGTTTTGCACTTTTCCTTTAATGAGTTCCCTGGCAATAATGGCGTCTCTGGTTTGAACAACAACCTGAGGAGTAACACCATCCTTACCAATAAAAATGATATCAGGAATTTCACTGGCAAGCTTTTTCAAATGGCTTCTTTGTTTGCTTGTTAACATTTTTTCTCTACTTTCTTTTGTGATATTATAACATAAATTAAGGGGTTGATCTATTTAAAATATTCAAACTCAACTTCATGCAATCGAACAAAATCTTCATCTTTAATGCCCATGGCTTCAAGTTCAACAAAAACGCCCTTATCTTTTAAAACCTTTTGGAAGAATCCAATGGAATCAAGATCTTCAAAGTTAACCGAGTTAATGAGACGTTCTAAAAATGCACCTTCAACCACAAATACATTATCAATTTTTTCAATGGTAAATTGATTTTCTTTAAATTCAGGGGTATAAAGGGTTTCATCCACAGCTTCGATATCAAAGATGGGTTCAACTTCCCCAATTTCATCAAGCAGCAGTACCACCCGACTCATGAGTTTATCTAATCCCAGTCCGGTAACCGCTGAAATAATAAAAACTTCATAGCCAAGGGCTTCAAGCTTTGTTTTTAAAACTTCCACGTCTTCAAGATCAGGCAATAGATCAACTTTATTAAGGGCAACAATTTGTACCCGTTGCGCCAGCTTTTTATTGTATTTTTCAAGTTCAAAATTTATGGCATTAAAGTCTTCTAATGGGTCACGTCCTTCGCTGCCGGAAGCATCCAAGAGATGGACAAGAAGCTTGGTCCGTTCCACGTGTCTTAGGAATTGATCCCCAAGGCCGGTGCCTTCATGGGCGCCTTCAATAAGACCTGGAATATCGGCAATGACAAATGTTTTATAATCACGCCACTCAACCACACCGAGATTGGGAATCAGGGTGGTGAAATGGTAATTTGCAATTTTAGGTCGGGCTTTGGTAACCACGGAAAGCAGTGTTGACTTTCCAACATTTGGAAAACCAATCAGCCCAACATCAGCCAAAAGTTTAAGTTCGAGAATAACGGTTTTTTCTTCTCCCTTAATACCCCCTTGGGCAAATCGAGGGGCTTGTCGTGTTGGTGTTGCAAAGTCCATGTTTCCGCGACCGCCCCGTCCGCCTTGAGCAACCGTAAATTTTTGTCCATCTATGGATAAATCACAAAGGATTTGTCCGGTTTCTTTATCTTTCACAATGGTACCGACAGGGACTTTAATGATCAAATCACTGCCGCTTTTTCCGGCGGATCGACCGCCAGTTCCCATTTCTCCACTTTCCGCTTTGTGTTTTCTTTTATATTTAAATTCCATTAGCGTACGGTAGCCCTGATCTGCCATGAAGACAATATTACCGCCATGACCGCCATGGCCGCCATCCGGCCCACCCATGGGAACATATTTTTCCCGACGGAAGCTTACGCCGCCATGTCCGCCATTACCTGCTATAAGAATAATCTCTGCTTTATCTACAAACATTAGTTGCACCTCGCTTTTCTTAGGTTATCTACCCTAATATAACAAAAAATAAAACCCCTTATCAGTCAGAAAACATAATAAGAGGTTTTATCAGATGTATTATTTTGTCACTGGGAAACTAAATGGCTACCCTTGGATAAATACTTACTTGTTTTTTATCTCTGCCTTTACGTTCGAAACGTACGATGCCGTCTTCTAACGCAAATAAAGTATCATCGCTGCCCTTACCAACATTGGTGCCAGGATGAATCTTTGTTCCTCTTTGTCGAACGAGAATATTACCGGCAAGAACGAACTGACCGTCTCCTCTTTTAGTACCAAGACGCTTAGCTTCACTGTCTCGACCATTTCTTGAACTACCAACCCCTTTTTTATGGGCAAATAGTTGAAGGTTCATTTTAAACATAACGCTCACCTCCTATTTTTTTTCTTCTTTTATTTGTATATAATCTCCGTAGGCTTCCTTGATCCCCTGGATACCCAGTTGATAGGTTGCTATTAATGTATCAGTTTTGATTGTTTGCAATTCATTGGAAGTCTTTGGAATGGTAAAATGTGTGTAACCATCTTTTACCGATGCACAAAGATCTTTGCGACCGACTATTTCCGTAAGGCCATTAAGAATACTAATGGTTAATACAGAAACGGCTGCACAAATAATATCTTCTCCCTCATCTGCAAAACCAGCATGTCCCGATACGGTTATTTCATCAATTTCATTGTTTCTGCTTAAAAATTTAACTGAAATCATGCGATGTCCTAAGCTTGAATACTTGTGATTTTAACTTTCATAAATGGTTGACGATGTCCTTGTTTCTTACGGTAATCTTTTTTAGCTTTGTACTTGTAAATAATAATTTTAGGTCCTTTAGCAACCAAAAGAATTTCAGCTTTAACAACAGCATTTTCAATCATTGGAGTTCCAATGGTCATTTTGCCGTCATTGTTAATAGCTAAAACATCAGTAAAAGAAATTTCTGTAACATTGTCTTCTTTGAAATTGATTTTTTCAATTTCAATCACATCATTTTCTTGAACACGGTATTGTTTACCACCTGTTTTAATAATTGCATACATATTCTACACCTCCTCATTCCAGACTCGCCACAAAAGGTGCTTTCGACTTAAAACCTTTTATGTGCGGCTACATAACTTTATAAATAATACCATGAAGAACCAGCCTTGTCAATGAAAATAAAAATAGTGGCATTTCGCCAAGAGTTGGATATAATAGGAAATAAAGATTTCAAATCAGGAGAATAAAATGACGAAAGTTAAAACATCCCATAGAATAATATCCCTGATAAGCGCAGTTTTCATACTGGCTGCAATATGTGGTGTCGGCTATTATTTCTATCCCCAAATTATGAAAAATCTTCAAAAACAGACGATTATCGACATTTCCCAGGGAGAGGTTACCAAAAATGCGGATAGCATTGATTTTAAGGGGCTAAAAGCCATGAATGCTGAAACCGTTGGCTGGGTTTCAATCAAAGGCACTCCCCTTGATTACCCGGTGGTTCAAACTGACAATAATGACTACTACCTCCACCATAATTTTGAAAAAGATTCAGCCATTGAAGGCACGGTTTTTCTCGATACTGTGTGTGCTGAAGCAACAGCCCGTAATGACATTCTCTACGGCCATTATATGAGGGATGAATCCATGTTTGGTGTCTTGTGGCAATATCAGAATGAGGCATATTTTAAAGACCATCCTTTGATTCAATATGATCGGCCCAGTGATCCCAGACAATGGGAAATCTTTTCGGTATATATCACAGATGCAGACTATGATTATCGCCAACCTGAATTTGCGAATGACAATGAATTTCTCACTTATATGAACCGGGTAAAAGACCGTTCGATTTATGATACCGGAGTTGTACTTAATCCCACAGATGATGTTCTAACCCTTTCAACCTGCATTTATACCTTTGATAATGCCCGGTTAGCCATCCATGCCCGAAAAATTATAAAATAAAAACGCCTATTGAGAGGCGTTTTTTCGTTGAGAGTGATCTTTGGCAGGTCGTATTCCGGAGGATTTTCCTGTCTTCCGGATTATCGTATCGCCTGTCATCTGGCTCATTTGAAAGATTGCTTCTGGAACACCGAACAACTGGTTTCTGTCCTTAGCGCAGTTGATGGGATAACAGTTGCCAGTGCATTGTACACATTACAGATGATGTGTCGATTTAAATTTTAAATCAAGGAATACTGAGAAAGCGTTGAAAAGTCGCTTTCTCAGTTACAATTTTATAATATTTCTTTGACATCACTTACAGCCGTTATTTTAGAGGATATTTTATCAGATTCTAGGTTGAATGATTTAACTGCAACACTAGAGCGATTATGAATACCGCTACCATAATAACAGGCAACTAATATTAATAACCAAAGTGGTCCTACGATAACTGCTATTCGAGTATCTGGGCTAAAGCACATCACTACTACCAGGAATATTAGAAATGCAATACTAATATAATTAGTAAAAGGATATCCTCTCATTGGAAATTTTAATTTTTTAATTTGTTCAG
>Ga0209430_1000543_pt1 | contig 37718 bp, 29 predicted proteins | sample BarGraIncub1133A_FD_184504 | JGI IMG/M metagenome (GOLD analysis project Ga0209430, IMG submission 184504) | Arctic peat soil microbial communities from Barrow, Alaska - Barrow Graham LP Incubations 11-33A (SPAdes) (version 2) | ecosystem: Environmental > Terrestrial > Soil > Wetlands > Peat... | reverse complement strand
CTTTTACATTACAAAACAAATTAAACCACAAGAAAAATCATTCTTTTTTTACAACAAACAGCCAAAAGCCTTGACCTGCGAGGGTTAAGAGGTGAAAAAAAATGGACTATCGCTTTAGCATTCTACTGAGTTTCGACCTAAAACGACCGTTAATCTGCAATTCGTAAAAAATAGATCGTAAAACAACAAGCAGAAAATAAAACACTAGCGGTCCGTGAAAATTCACATTTTTTGCATAACTTCGTATTATATTGTTATATAAAGCACCTTTATCATGACACAACACAAGAGATTCCTTAAATCAACCGCGTACGGAGCGGTGCTTTGCGCCCTCGTACTTTTGGCGTCCTCCTGTTTGGATGATCTATACGACTTGAGAAACGGCATATCTCTGGATATGGCACTGGGTGGAGATTCTTTGGCAATACCCATTGGCTCGACGGACTCCATCCGGTTGGGGGACAATTTGCCTGCCAATCTATTGGCTCAATTAAAAATCCTAGAAGATGGCGGTTACGCTTTCACCATAAAGAAATCGCTGGATCCAATCACATTGGATAAAATTGACGAGTCGCAGCTCACTATGGGTGAAGTGGGAGACAAAATCGAATCAACCATCGATTTTGAGAATATTAAGCTCGACACATTTAAGATACGCGGCATTTCGGTTAATAGCTCTGTTGATCTCGGATTGAAGGCATATAGTCTTGGAAATTTTGCAATACCTTCAATTTCTTCAACTACGTCCGCAAATGCCGGAATGTCAGGTTATGCACTTTCAAAACCAACCATTTCAGACATCAATGTTCCAGCCAACCAAAATGACATCCTGTCGGGCATCACGCTTCCTCCTAATCCTGGTTTTGATGCAGTATTGCCAATTGCTGATCCGGATCCTGTTGCCATCAGTACTGCCTGTGATATCAATTATGCTGTTACAGTGCCAAGTGGTGTGACCAATATCAGTGACATTGAATTAAAAGATGGTGCAGTCTTTGAAGTCACAATTCAATTAAGTGGCGCAGAAGATGTTCTAACCACTGGTGAACTTATTCCCGATTTCGCCATTAAACCCACCGATTTGTTTGAATTTACAATCCCTTTGCCAGACTCGGTTATCACCTTTTCTAACGAAGATGTCTTGAATCTTTCCAATCATTACAAAGTAACCAAGACGCTGTATATAAGCAAGATAAATCTTGAGGGTAATCCAATAGATTCAAAACTTCAGATTACTAAAAACATCACTGCCAAAGGAAAAATGAATCTGAAAAATGCCTCTATCCATACAGATAAGTTAGCGCAAATAGGTACTATGGACCTATTGGTCAGCGTTGCTGTCAAAAATGTGGAAATCAATTCGATGGAATTCGACATTCCGAAACTGACTGTAGGCATTCCATCTTCTCCCACAAGCCTGAACATTAATAATACCATTCCAGATCAGATCCAGAAGCTAAACAAAGTATTATTCAATGATCCTGCCACTATCACCATTGATATGTCAACAACAGACTTGCCTGCCATGAAGAATAGTGAAATCAGGATTGAGAATCTTTCAATAGTCTTCCCGGAACAATTTGTATTTGAGCCAATGGTCGGATTGACAGATCATACTTTTACAATAGCCAATGAGAAATTCGACCCATTGGTTGGCAAAAAGATCATACTAACGCTCAAAGAACTGAATATGAGCACCATCCCTGTAATCGGCGGAATTCTTTCCTGGAATGGAAATATCAGTTATTCAGGACAAATCTCTTTTGGAGGGCGCATTAATAGCAAAAACATACCCAGTGCTGGAAATGATGCCAAAATGGATGTACAGTTTGGTTCCTCCATTTCTTTCAAATCGGCTGAAGTGACAACGAACAAAATCGCCGTCAATGTACCTGAGGTATCTATACCAATTCCGATTCCGATAACCCTGAGCGCAGTAAAACGCCTCGGTGTCATCAAAATGAAACCAAACACCACGATTAGCGTTAACATTAAAAAACCGGATCTGCCGTTGGTATTAGCCGGTGAAGGTTTACAAATAACGTTCCCCAGCATATTCGCTTTTAACCCTCCATTGGTTAATAACAAATTGATATACAATTCGGAAATACCTGAGTCAATTAATCTGGTCTTGGATGCTTTGAACATTAATCAGGATCTAGTAGACGGAGAACTGAAACTGAATGAGCCTGTAACCGTTTCTGGTGGAGTGGCACTACTTTCAGGCGTTGTGAACAGTGCAGATATTGAATCGTTGGCTGGGAAAAAAATGGAGGTTACAGCAAGCACATCCGACTTGGGCATCCAATCGACCAGTCTACAGTTGAATGACCTTACATACCCTTATAAAGACACTTCTGCGATAAATGTGTCAAACGCGGTACCAGACATGCTGGTCGCTTTGGACAGTCTCTTCTTTAGAGATGGAGCGACCCTCCAATTATCAATCGATGTAGCAAATCTACCCGATTTTGGAAGCCCTTTGAATGTCAATCTGGTTCTCGATTTTCCAAAAATGTTCGAATTTCAACCCGGATATGTAAATGATAAAAATCAGTTGATCATCAATGAACCATTAGTGGATGGGAAACTCAGCAAGACTGTTGGTTTGAGGGGCTTATTAATGGATGGAAAAAATCTGAATGGCAACCTGACCATTCATGAATTTCTTAGTTATGCAGCCGAAGTTAGCGTACACTCACCCATTGTCAATAGTGATGAGCTGGTTGGAAAAAAAATAACGTTGGCTGTTACATACAAGCTTAACAATGTCAAATTCAAATCGCTTTATGGCAAACTCAATCCGGTAATTCCTCCAATCGATCAGACGATTTCGATCAAGGATAAAATCAATTTACCCGATAACATGGATATCACTTTGGATATCACCAAACCGGTTATAGCCATTCATACAGAATCGAATGTCGGTATACCAATCAAAGCAAATGTGGATGTTACACCCATTGTTGATGGTAGCCCTTTGAGTTCTGCAGCGCAAACCTTTACACTTAACATTCCCAAGTCACCATCCTCTCAAGAATTTCTTAAAACGACATTCTGGATTTCGCCTGACAGTGCAGGGATGCCCACTGGTTCACAATTCGTTGAGACCCAAGTGCAAAAGTTGTTGACCACTCTTCCTGATGAAATCCGTTTAGTTGGACCCATCGGTGCAGACATCACCCAACAGCACTTTGTTGATTTGGATGCAGCTTACCAATTTAATTTGGACTACGAGGTAACCATTCCATTTGCGTTCGGGAAGGACCTGAAAATCGGAATTAATCAAAAAATACCCATTGATAATCCCAAAATCGGCGAAATGGCAAAGATTGCCGGTGGTATTGCAGTGCTTGGCACTGTTGAGAATTCCATACCGTTGGAGCTCGAACTGACATTGATCCCGTTTGATAAAGATACTATCCCACTTGATATTGAACCCATGAAACAAATCATCAGCGCTGGTGCGCATGACGGAAGTGGAGTGAAAACAAATCTGATGTTAAAGTTCAATGACACCCATAAAGTCTTGGGGGATTTACGTGGATTCAGGCTGGAATTCAATGCCACCAGCAATGAAACAGTTGCCGGAACGCCCATTAAACCGGAGAATTTTGTGAAAGCCGACCTAAAAGTTCGTGTAGATGGTGGCATCAAGTTCAACCCCACGGATTTTACTGAAACCAAATAAACGACGACGACCATGAAACGCAATTACAGACTTCTTGGATTGACGCTGATCCTTTTCCTGGTATGTCAGGCTGCTGCTGCGCAAACTGTCTCGCGAACTAGTTATTTTATGGAGAATGCTACACACCGGCATCTGATGAATCCGGCACTTTCTCCTACCCGTGGTTATTTGAGCATTCCAGTTCTCGGTGAGTTTTCGCTGGGCACCGAATCAAATTGGCAGTTTACCAATTTGATTTACCCAGCCATCGAAAGCACCAATGGACAACAAAGAACATTTCTGCATCCGACTGTATCCGGAGCTGAATTCTTGCAAAACATAAACAGTGATCAGTATCTCCGGACCGATATCCGTACCAGCCTCCTTTCGTATGGGAGATGGATTGGCAGGACAGGCTTTCTGACTTTTGATGTAGCTACCAGGGCTAATCTTTCGCTCAATCTGCCTAAGGACTTTTATGTTTTTGCAAAAATGGGAATGACTAATGGTTCTGGAACAACCTACCATTTTGACAATCTGATGGTCAATGCCAGCGTTATAGCAGAAGGCGCGCTGGGCTACTCGCTCAATTTGACCGATGCCATACGGGTTGGGGTCAAAGGAAAATTTCTGGCAGGTGGCGCCATGGTAAAAGCAGGCCTGAAACAAATGGAGTTGAACATGTCGCAAGACGAATGGTCAGTATCCTCACAAGGTCAATTGGATGTTTATGGCCAAAGTTTCGCATTCAAAAAAAATGCAGACGGCAATGTTAATGGTTTCGTATTGCCAAATCCGGGATTGGGTGGCATGGGTATGGCTATGGACTTTGGTATGGAATGGGCGCCTATTCAAAACATTAAATTTTCTGTAGCTGTTATTGACTTCGGCAATATCAAATGGAAAAAAGACAATATTAAAACAGCGACTGCTACAGGTAGCACCAGTTTTTCGGGACTTACTTATAATCCGAACGATGTCGGTCAACAAACCATCAATGATCAAATTGAAAGTTTGAAAACAACAATGATGGAAATGGTAGGCTTTAAAGAGCAAACCGTTGCCGAAGACTACATTCAAAAACTAAATCCTACCATCAATGCAGGTGCTGAATTTGCCCTAATGAGCAATCGCGTCAGTGTGGGCGGCCTTTTTTCAACAAAAATGTTGGATAATGGGGAACGGTATTCAGAATACATGGCCTCACTTAACCTGAAGCCATTCCATTGGTTCAATCTTTCAGGCAGTTATTCCTTCCTAAATGGTCAGAAGGAAACGTTTGGTTTTGCTCTTGGTTTTGTTCCAGGAATCATCAATATTTTTCTGGCCTGCGATTATGTCCCAATGAAATATGGTGCAATAAATGCGTCACAAGTGTTTAAAGTAAAAAAGGATTTTCCAGTTTACTTCCCTCTTAATGCGCTCACAACAAATATTCAACTGGGCATCAGCATACCACTTAGCCGTCGACCCGTGAAAGATGATTTAGAAGAGGAAGACATGGAAGAGGTGCCAGTGTCGGATGAAATTCCGCCGCAGTATTGATTTTTACAGTCTCAAACATTGAAGTTGTCTTAAAAAATGGCATAATCCTACCTTGCACTTTTGAGACAACTTCCTTTTAAGGGAAATTTTTTTTATCCGGGATTTTGAGTCATCTTTGTTTGTTCAATCAAAAAACAATTTATGAAGCAGTTTTTGAAATTTACGTTAGCCTCCATGCTTGGCGTTTTTATCGCCTTTTTATTGGTTTTCCTTGTATTGTTAGGCATTGCCGGTGCCATCTCCAGTTCAGAGAAAACAGTTACCATCGCTGAAAACAGCATTTTGAAAATCGAATTGGATGGCACCATTCAAGAGCAATCCGTGGATAATCCATTTGATTTTACTATTCCGGGGTTACCAATGGATACCAAAATTAACAATCAGGGTCTGGACGATATTCTGGCTGCCATCAAAAAGGCAAAAACGAATGATAAAATAAAAGGTATTTACCTGACTTCAGGCATTATGAATGCTGGAATGGCTACTGCTGAAGAAATCCGGAATGCTTTGATCGATTTTAAGAAATCTGGAAAGTTCATTTTTGCTTACGGAGAATTGATGGATCAAAAGGAATATTACATCGCTTCCGTGGCGAATAAAATCATCTTCAATCCAGAAGGCATGCTCAATTTTCATGGTTTAGCTTCAACCCCTATTTTCTATAAAGGAACGTTGGATAAACTGGGGGTAAAACCTGAGATTTTCCGTGTCGGAACGTTCAAGTCGGCCGTTGAACCATTTATTTGCACAAAAATGAGCGATGCCAACCGCAAACAGACTCAAGAGGCATTAGACGGTATTTGGAGCAATATATTAGAAAGCATTTCTGCTACCCGGAAAATTTCGAATGAAGACTTGAACCAACTAGCAAACCGCAACATGCTGTTTGAAGCGACGACCGAATTAGTCAAAAGCAAATTGGCAGACAGTATCCTGTACCAACCCGATATGATAAAATACCTTTCTTCCAAAGTTGGAGTTCAAGACGTTGACGATTTAAAATTGATCAGCGTCAAGGACATGATGACAACTGTTGAAACCACTTCAGCCTTTGAAAAGGAAAAAGTAGCGGTTCTTTATGCGGATGGAGAGATTTTCGAATCTGGATCGGACGGAATTGTCTCTAAAGATTTGATCGAAGAAATCCAGAAAATTCAAAAGGATTCGATGATCAAGGCTGTCGTTTTTAGGGTAAACTCTCCTGGTGGTAGCGCCTATGCTTCCGAACAAATTTGGAAAGCAATGTCGGAACTGAGATCTAAAAAACCGGTAGTGGTTTCCATGGGTGACTATGCAGCATCAGGTGGTTATTATATTTCCTGTTGTGCAAACAAAATTGTTGCAGCACCCAATACCATCACCGGTTCCATAGGCATTTTTGGGATGTATTTCATCATGGATGAATTGTCCAGAAAAATCGGCCTTAATTTCGATGTGGTAAAGACGAATGATTTGGCTGACATGGGCAACACGACTAGACCAATGACTGCCCCTGAAAAAATGAAAATCCAGAATTATGTCAACCGTGGTTATGATTTATTTGTAAAACGATGTGCTGACGGTCGTAAGATGAAACCCGAAGATATCCGTAAAATCGCAGAGGGTAGGATCTGGACTGGGAAAAAAGCATTGGAAATCGGCTTGATCGATGAAATCGGTGGGTTGGATAAAGCCATTCAAATTGCAGCGAAATTGGGCAAAGTCAAAAAATACCGCATGGTCTACTATCCTGAGAAAAAAGACTTCTTTACCGAATTGATGGAAGAGTTTTCGGGTGATACAAAAATAAAAATTGCAAAGGCTTTGTTAGGTGAAGAATATGCACCGCTGTTGAAACTCAAAACATCCAAAATTCAGACTGGCATTTTGACCAGGATGGATATGTTTGATATTCAATAAACTAATAATTATTAAAGTGGTTCAGTCTCCTTTTCGTTATCTTTTACTTCCATTCTCCTGGTTATACGGCATTGCCGTATGGATTCGGAATATCTTGTTCAATGTTGAAATTCTACCATCGACTAGCTTTGACATGCCAGTCATTTCTGTAGGTAATATCACCGTTGGGGGAACTGGTAAGACGCCACATACTGAATTCCTTATCCGGGCTTTGAGCAAAGACTATCAGGTTGCCGTTCTCAGCCGTGGTTACAAACGTAAAAGCAGAGGATTTGTTTTAGCGGATTCAAGCTCAGGTCTTGCAGACTTGGGGGATGAACCACTTCAGATGAAACGGAAATTTCCGAGCCTGATTGTAGCTGTCGATGAAAATCGTCGCCGAGGCATACAGGAGTTGATGAGTACCGGCATGCAACCTTTTATTGATGTGATTCTATTGGACGATGCTTACCAACACCGATATGTAAACCCAAGTATTTCCATTTTATTGATTGACTACAATCGATTGATCCGTGAGGATTTTCTCTTACCCGTAGGCAATCTTAGAGAACCTGCCGGACAGATGAAACGGGCTCAAATGGTTATTGTCAGCAAATGTCCAACGGACCTTACGCCAATGGATGTAAGGATCTTAGGCACAAAGATAGGTGTTCTGCCGTATCAGTCCCTCTATTTTACAACGATGAATTATGGCCCGATAGAGAAATTGGTTCCCGAGGTAAAGCTTACTGATTCAGCTGAAATAACCGATGCTTTTATCGAAACGGAAGCCATAGCCACAGAAGTGCCCATCCTTGGTAAACTGCAATCGTTTGAACAAATCAGAGAGCAGAGGATACCTATATTACTTTTGACCGGAATCGCCACACCAGAAGGTTTGGAAAATCATGTCCGACTTTTTTCTCCAGAAGTGAAGGCTATGCATTTTGCTGATCATCACGAGTTTGGAAAGAGAGATTCCCGAAAGATCAGCCAGGAATTCGAAAAAATAAAGGCTTCAGGTGGAATCATCCTGACAACGGAAAAGGATGCAACACGTATTCGCAACAATCCGTTTATGAACACTTTAGCTCCTCATATTTATTACCCGACCCTTGAAATACATTTCTTGGACGGTCAGGGCAGAACGTTTGAACAAAAAATCACTGATTATGTTAGGATCAATAAAAGAAACCGCAAGCTATCTTAAAACCATAATGACCACCAGTCCGGAAACAGCCATCATACTCGGAACAGGGTTGGGCGAGTTGGTCAAGGACATTGATATTGAATTAGTTATCCCGTACGAAAAAATACCCAATTTCCCTGTATCCACCGTGGAAGGACACAGCGGAAAACTGATTTTCGGGAAAATGGGTGGCAAGGACATCATGGCCATGCAGGGTCGCTTTCATTATTACGAAGGTTATTCCATGGAGCAAGTTACCTTTCCCATAAGGGTAATGAAAGCCATTGGAATCAAGACCCTTTTCCTTTCCAATGCATCCGGTGGCATGAGGGACGATTTTGAAGTTGGTGATTTGATGATGATAACAGACCACATCAATCGTTTTCCAGAGCATCCGCTTCGTGGAAAGAATCACAATGAATTGGGAACCAGATTCCCCGACATGAGTGATGCCTATTCCCCCCGTCTTTGTAAAATGGCACTGGAAATTGCAGCTGAAAAAGGTATTCGATTGCATCAGGGAGTCTATGTGGGAACTTCGGGCCCGACTTTCGAGACTCCTGCAGAGTATAAATTCTTTAAAATCATCGGTGGCGATGCTGTTGGAATGTCAACCGTTCCAGAAGTGATCGTTGCCCGTCACGCACAACTCGAATGCTTCGCGATTTCAGTCATAACAGACATCGGTTTGGAAGGCAAAATCGTGGAAGTTTCCCACGAAGATGTACAATTGGCAGCATTGGCAGCACAGCCGAAAATGACAGCCATCATGCGTGAAATTATAAAAAGATCCTAAAAATGACTGAACGTACAGAAATAAGTGAATTGGGCGAATTTGGTCTGATTAAACACCTCACGGAAAAAATTGAACTAAAGAATGCTTCCACCAAAGTGGGTGTTGGAGACGATGCCGCGGTATTGAATTATACCGATAAAGATGTTCTGGTTACGACCGATCTTTTATTGGAAGGCATTCACTTTGATTTGACCTACACGCCCCTACGACATCTCGGTTACAAAGCTGCGGTGGTGAATTTTTCTGACATTTGCGCGATGAACGGTCTACCCAAGCAACTGATTGTTTCCATCGGTGTTTCGAGAAAATTTTCAGTAGAGCATCTGGATGAATTTTATGAAGGGCTGAAAGCTGCCTGCGAAGTTTATGGCGTTGATTTGGTTGGTGGAGATACTTCGGCATCCCTGACTGGTTTTCTAATCAGCATCACTTGCATCGGCGAAGCTGAAAAGGGGAAATCCGTACTTCGCAAGGGAGCCCAAGCAAACGATCTGATTTGCGTTTCAGGTGATCTGGGCGCAGCCTTCATGGGTTTGCAGTTGTTGGAACGCGAGAAAAAAGTTTTTTCTGACGAACCAGACGCTCAACCTGATTTTACGGGTAAAGAATACATTTTGCAACGACAGTTGCGCCCCGAAGCCAGAAAAGATATTGTCAAATTGTTGGCTGAAAAAGGCATTCAGCCTACCTCTATGATTGATATTTCGGACGGGCTTTCTTCCGAATTGCTGCACATTTGCGAAAACAGCGATTGTGGTTGCCGCATTTATGAAGATAAAATCCCTATTGACTACCAGACTGCTGCCATGGCTGAAGAACTCAATATGAACCTCAGCACGGCTGCACTCAACGGTGGCGAAGACTATGAACTTCTTTTCACAGTTCCATTGACACTACACGATCAAGTTAGCGCACTGAAAGAAATTCGCATCATTGGTCATATCTGCTCAAAAGATCTAGGTAGTCGCCTCCTGACCAGAGATGGAAATGAGTTCGACCTGATTGCTCAGGGTTGGAAATCTGTATAAATCTGTTTTTGCATACACTTTCATATTATTTGCCATTTTTACCTAAATATTTTGCATATTTACAAGATTTTTGAAAATTAATGCATGTTTTGTTTGGCCAAACCGGATAGGATGTCTACTTTTGTAACAAATAGACCTCCCAATGAAAGATAAATCAAACAGACTTCTACTCATTAAGGAAATTATCAAGAATAATAAAATCGGTAGTCAAGAAGAACTCCTGACTTTACTGAAGAAGAGCAACTTTGATCTGACGCAGGCCACCCTTTCCAGGGATCTGAAACAATTGAAAGTTGCCAAGATGCCCGATTATGAAGGTGGATATGTATACGTATTGCCGGATGGGCCTAACACCCTCAAATCTTCTTGGGCAAGGAATCAAGAAGCATCATTCGTAGCCAATGGTTTTCTTTCAATAGATTTTTGTGGCGTTTTTGCCGTTGTTAAAACGAAGCCAGGCTATTCCGGAGGCATTGCTGCTGATTTGGACCAAAAAATATCTTCGGATATTTTGGGAACGATTGCAGGTGACGATACCATTCTGATCATTCCCAGAGAGCATTTGACACGAGCAGAACTCTTACGTACTTTGTCTGAGGTTCTTCCAATCTGAACAAACCCTGAGATCGTTAACGCCTTACACCCCTTTGATTACACCGGGGCGATTTGACATTTAAAAAATGAATATTTAGTATATTGAAATGGACGCAGTTATTGATGTGTTGATTGCCAATGAATCACACGTAAAATACGTTGACACCATATTGGATACCATTTCCGCAGCTGCGAAAGTGAGGGGTACTGGTATCGCCCGCCGTTCCCCGGATTATGTCACCCAGAAAATCATGGAGGGCAAAGCCATCATCGCTTTGAACGGTGATGAGTTTGCTGGTTTCTGTTATATAGAAACTTGGGGAAACAAACAATTTGTTGCCAATTCAGGTTTGATCGTGGTCGAGAAATTTCGTGGAAATGGTTTAGCTAAACGTATAAAGCATAAAGCCTTTGAGTTGTCAAGAGGCCGCTTCCCAAATGCGAAACTTTTTGGTTTGACGACCGGAGCTGCCGTGATGAAAATCAACTATGAACTGGGTTATCGACCGGTTACTTACGCCGAACTGACGGATGATGACGCTTTCTGGCATGGTTGCCAGAGCTGTGTGAATTACGACATCCTGCAACGTCAGGAACGCCGTTTCTGCATGTGCACGGCCATGTTGTACGACCCGAAAGAACACGAGAAAAAATAATAGATCATTATGAAAGAAAAAGTAGTTTTGGCATTCAGCGGTGGTTTGGACACCTCGTTTTGTGCCAAATATTTGTCGGAAGACAAGGGTTATGATGTTTATACCGCCGTGGCCAATACCGGTGGTTTCAACGATGAAGACCTAAAACGCATTGAGGCAAATGCTTACAAACTGGGTGCCGTGAAACATGTTGCTCTGGATGTAACCAAAGAATATTACGAAAAAAGCATCAAATACATGGTTTTCGGCAACGTGCTTCGGAACGGAACCTACCCCATTTCAGTGAGTTCTGAACGCATTTTCCAAGCCATCGCCATCATTGAATATGCCAAGGAAATTGGTGCAGAATACGTAGCCCATGGCTCCACCGGTGCCGGTAATGATCAGATTCGCTTCGACCTGACATTCAATGTTATGGCTCCCCATATCAAGATTTTGACACCGACTCGCGACATGATCCTGACCCGCGAATATGAGATCAACTATTTGAAACAGCATGGGTTCGAAGCAGACTTCAAAAAGATGGAGTATTCCATCAACAAGGGTTTGTGGGGAACTTCCATTGGTGGCAAGGAAACGCTGAAATCCGACCAGACTTTGCCCGAAGAGGCCTACCCTTCCCAATTGACGGCCACTGGCGAAGAAATGTTGACCATCGAGTTTGAGAAGGGTGAGATTTGCGGTGTGAACGGTGTGGCATACGCTGACAAGGTGGAAGCCATCCAGAAAGTGGAAGAAATCGCCTGCAGATATGCTGTTGGTCGCGACATGCACATTGGTGATACCATCATCGGCATCAAGGGCCGCGTGGGTTTTGAAGCCGCTGGCCCTATGGTCATCATCAATGCCCATAAGATGCTCGAAAAGCATACGCTGACCAAATGGCAGCAATATTGGAAGGATCAAATTGGTACTTGGTACGGTATGTTCCTGCACGAAGCTCAATACCTGGAACCAGTGATGCGTGACTGCGAAGCCTTCCTGCAAAGTACGCAGGAAAACGTAACCGGTAAGGTTTACGTGAGTCTGCGTCCCTACCATTATGTTTTGGTGGGTATTGAAAGTTCCTTCGACCTGATGAAATCGGAGTTCGGGGAATATGGAGAAACACAAACGGCCTTCACGGCTGAAGACGCCAAAGGGTTCACCAAGATTTTGGGGAACTCCACCAAGATTTTCCACGCTGTACAAAAGAAAAACGGGAAATAATGATCCGAATCGGAATAATCGGAGGCGCTGGCTACACGGCCGGTGAACTTTTAAGAGTATTGTTGAACCACCCTCAGGCTGAAGTCGTGTTCGTGAACAGCAGCAGCAACGCAGGTAATGCCGTAACCGATGTGCACGGTGGACTGATTGGCGAGTGTGGCCTTGTTTTCACGGATGCCTTACCGGTCGATCAGGTTGACATCCTATTCCTTTGCTCAGCGCATGGGGACAGCAAAAAATTTCTGGAAGAGAATGAGGTGCCAGCCTGGGTAAAGATCATTGATCTTTCCACCGACTTTAGGGAGGCGCGACCGGATCACGACTTCGTCTATGGTTTGCCTGAAATGAACCGTCAGCAAATTTCTAAGGCCTTGCATTTGGCCAATCCAGGCTGTTTCGCCACTTGCATTCAACTGGCTTTGTTGCCTTTGGCTGCCAATAATTTATTGAAGGCTGAAATCCATGTGAACGCCATTACGGGTTCAACCGGAGCGGGAGTGAAACCAAGTTCAACCTCGCATTTCAGCTGGAGAAACGATAACATTTCAGTGTACAAGGCGTTTAGCCACCAGCATTTGCACGAAATCGGTCAATCACTTAAGCAATTGCAAACGGGTTTCATCCAAGACATTAATTTTATACCGATGCGCGGTGACTTTGCCAGAGGCATTTTCGCTAGCGTTTATACGGACATTGAAGGAACACTGGAAGAAGTGGAAGCAATCTACCAAGACTATTACAAGGATGCCGCATTCACCTTTATCAGCAAAAAAAATGTGGATCTGAAACAGGTGGTCAACACTAACAAATGCATCCTACATCTGGAGAAACACGGCAAGAAGCTGTTGGTGCTTTCTGTCATCGATAATTTGCTGAAGGGCGCATCCGGACAGGCGGTTCACAACATGAACCTGATGTTCGGGCTCGATGAAAAAACAGGACTGGGTCTCAAACCGGTCGCATTTTAAAGACAAGTATGAAACTATTTGACGTCTATCCTTTGTTCGACATCAACATTGTAGAAGGCAAAGGTTGCTACACGTATGATGATAAGGGCACGGAATACCTCGACCTTTATGGCGGGCATGCCGTTATTTCAGTCGGACATTCCCATCCGACTTATGTTCAGAAAATTTCGGAACAGGTTTCTAAACTGGGTTTCTATTCCAATTCGGTTCAAAACAGGCTTCAGGAGGCATTCGCCTTAAAATTGGGTAAAGCTTGTGGTTATGAAGATTACAGTCTGTTCTTGATCAATTCGGGTGCGGAAGCCAATGAAAATGCGCTGAAACTGGCGTCTTTCCATAACGGACGCAAGAAAGTCGTGGCGTTCCGGAAAGGGTTTCATGGCCGGACATCGGCTGCAGTCAGAGTTACGGACAACCAAAAGATTGTCGCTCCCATCAACGAAGGTTTTGATGTTACATTTCTGCCGTTGAATGAAATTGAGAAAGTTCGTGAAACGCTTTTAAAAGGGGATGTATGTGCTGTGATCATTGAGGGCATCGTGGGTATCGGTGGTATCCAAGTGCCTTCGGCGAGCTTCATGCAAGAGCTGCGCGTGATTTGTACCGAAACAGGCACTATCCTGATTTTGGATGAAATCCAATCGGGTTACGGCCGAAGTGGAAAGTTTTTTGCACACCAATATTTCGGCATCGAGCCGGACCTGATAACAGTGGCAAAAGGCATCGGCAACGGTTTCCCCATGGGAGCCTTGCTAATCAGCCCTCTTTTCACAGCTGTTTACGGAATGCTGGGCACTACGTTCGGTGGAAATCACCTGGCTTGTGCAGCAGGTTTGGCTGTGCTCGAAATCATGGAAAAAGAACAACTGGTTGAAAACGCTGCCAAAGTGGGCACGTATCTGATAGAAGAGCTGAATAAGATCGAAGGCCTCCGTGAAGTACGTGGACTCGGCCTGATGATAGGCATCGAATTTGACACACCCATCATGGACATCCGTCGTAAACTCTTATTTGAAAAGCATATATTCACCGGTGTAAGTGGCACCAATGTGATTCGGTTACTGCCTCCGTTGACTCTGACGATGGGACAAGCGGCCTATTTTATAGACAAATTCAGAGAAACGCTTTCTGAATTGAACTAATCGGTTCGAAAACAAGTAACTTTGACATTCAAAAATCTAAAAGTATGAAGATAAGCATTATAGGAGCAGGAAACATCGGTGGAGCCATTGCACACGGATTGACCAAAGGCAGCTTTTTCAAAGGTAGCGATATCACCATCAGCGATGTAAGTGAAAAAAACCTGCAGAACATCATCAACATGAACACGGGCATTCATTGCACGGTGTCCAACAGAGAATGCGTTCAAAATGCAGACATTGTCGTACTCGCAGTTAAGCCATGGATGGTGGATTCCATCGCGGCCGAAATTAGGGACACGCTGGATTATAACAAACAAATAGTCCTTTGCATTGCTGCCGGTGTGCCTTTGGAAAAGCTGAGAAACTTATTTTCCCATTCGGAAGAACAGGTTCCGACTCTTTTCCGGATGATTCCGAATACTGCCATTGATGTCCTCGAAAGCTTCTCGTGCATTTCCTCCTGGAACGCCACCGAAGAACAGGAAAAACTGATTGTGGATATTTTCGGCGAACTGGGCAAAGCGATGTTGGTGCCTGAATCACAACTGAACGCTTTCATGTCCCTTTCGTCTTGCGGCATTGCCTATGCATTCAGATACATACGTGCCGCATCCGAAGGTGGAGTGGAAATGGGCATTAACGCTGACGTTGCCAAGGAAGTCGTTTTGCAAACATTGAAGGGAGCTATTGCTTTGCTGGAAGCCAGCGGAAATCACCCGGAGGCTGAAATCGACAAAGTGACCACTGCAGGGGGCATCACCATCAAAGGGCTCAATGAAATGGAACATGCCGGTTTTACATCGACAGTCATTCGTGGGCTCAAGGCCAGTTATCTCGGATGAAAAAGAACCGAAAAAAAACGCTGAATGCTCAAATCACAGTTGAAGACTACGTAAAAGCAGTCAAGATTGCCGACCGTGAAATGGAACAATCCTATCGTCCCGGCTGGGCCGCCAAGGTGAAAGTCCATACCAATAAGAAAACGTATAATCGAAAGGTTTACAAGTCCGTCGAAGAATGATTACGTACCGCTACAAACGCATCGCCGTCAAGGTCGGCAGTAATGTGCTGACCCAAAGTGATGGCACGTTGGATGTGACGCGAATGTCCTCCATCGTGGATCAGGTCGCCATGTTGCAGAAAGCGGGCGTGGAAGTCATCCTGATTTCATCTGGTGCAGTTGCTTCGGGCAGAAGCTTGGTGCATACCACTCGTAAATTGGATGCGGTAGACCAACGACAATTGTTTTCAGCCGTCGGGCAAGTTATTCTGATTAATCGCTACTACGATTTATTTCACCAAAAGGGGTTGACCTGCGGCCAAGTACTGACTACCAAAGAGAGTTTCAGCAGCCGTCGCCATTATCTCAACCAAAAGAATTGCATGACTGTGATGTTGGAAAACGGCGTCATCCCAGTGGTCAACGAAAACGATACCATTTCGGTGACTGAACTAATGTTCACCGACAACGACGAACTTTCCGGTCTCATCGCTACCATGATGGATGCGGAAGCGCTGTTTATCTTGAGCAACATCGACGGGATTTACAACGGGCACCCCAACGATCCTGCATCGCAGGTCATCCGCGAAATCCTACCCGAAGTGGACCTCAAGCAATACATTGCCGATGAGAAGTCGGCCTTCGGACGTGGTGGCATGCTGACCAAGTGCAACATTGCCCGGAAAGTAGCGGAAGAAGGCATTCCGGTCATTATTGCCAACGGAAAAAAGGATCGCATTCTGACCGATTTGATGGACGAATCCCAGGATGTCGTCTGTACACGCTTTCAGCCGACAAAAAAGGCTTCAGCAGTTAAAAAATGGATAGCCCACTCCGACGGTTTCGCCAAGGGGGAAATTCATATTAATGAAGGTTGTTGCGTGGCGCTGAACCAAAAAGCCACCAGCGTACTACCCATTGGAATCACTCGCATCGAGGGTAACTTTGAACGGGGTGACATTGTGGGCATTTTCGATGCTACTGGCAATCAAATCGGTGTCGGCAAAGCACAATACGGGTCGGAAACGGCTCGCGACGTCATCGGGAAAAAAGGGGAAAAGCCCCTGATACATTACGATTACCTCTTTTTAGACTAATATGAAACTGAACGAAACGTTTGAATCCGTCCGTGAGGCGAGCCGCAGCTTGGCTTTTCTCCGTGACGAAGAAATCAACGACATACTCCATAGGGTCGCCGATTTGGCGGAGAATAATATCGATATGATCCTTGCCGAGAACAAAAAGGATCTTGACAGGATGGATCCGAATGACCCTAAATACGACAGACTAAAACTGACTCCTGAACGCATTGCGGGTATGGCCTCGGACATGCGATCGGTTGCAGGCCTGCCTTCACCACTTGGACGCGTTCTATCCGAAACAACCAGACCCAATGGTATGCACTTGATAAAAACAAGTGTTGCTTTTGGTGTAATTGGTATCATCTATGAATCAAGGCCAAACGTTACTTTTGATGTGTTCTCCATCTGCCTGAAGTCAGGAAATGCTTGCATTCTCAAAGGCAGCAAAGATGCTGAATATTCCAATAAGATTCTGTTTGCAATCATAAACAAAATACTGCGCGGGATAGGCGTGCATACAGCTATTTGTACACTTCTGCCTGCCGAAAGGGAAGCCACGACTGAACTCTTGAACGCCAGAGGGTACGTGGATTTGATCATTCCAAGAGGCAGTTCCAACCTCATCAATTTTGTCCGTGAGAATGCCCGCATCCCTGTCATTGAAACCGGCGCCGGCATCTGCCATACCTATTTTGACGTGGACGGTGACCTTGTGAAAGGCACAGCCATCGTTAACAACGCGAAAACCAGACGGGTCAGTGTCTGCAACGCTTTAGACTGCCTGTTGGTAAGCGAAAAACGGTTGAAAGATCTGCCCGCGCTTTGTGCACCTCTGGCATCATCCAACGTCATCCTTTATGCAGACCCACATGCCTATGGTATCCTGACAGGCAACTATCCAGCCTCTTTGCTCGAGAAAGCTACTGAAGAAAGCTTTGGCACTGAATTCCTGGATTACAAAATGGCCATAAAAACAGTGTCCGACCTGCAGGAAGCGTTGTCACATATTGCCAGAAACAGTTCAAAGCACAGCGAATGCATCATCAGCGAAAACGTTGATACCTGCGTCCTGTTTGAACGCGCCGTTGATGCTGCATGCGTTTACACCAACGTTTCGACCGCTTTTACTGACGGGGCCCAATTCGGCCTTGGAGCAGAAATTGGGATCAGCACTCAAAAATTACATGCCCGCGGACCAATGGCTCTTGAGGAACTGACCACCTACAAGTGGCTGGTACGTGGTGATGGTCAAATACGAAAATAATGAGCACAAACAACACCCAAGGCCCCCTGGTAGAAATCATCACCATAGGCGATGAAATCCTGATCGGGCAAATTGTGGATACCAATTCTGCCTGGATGGCCCGTGAACTGAATAAAGAAGGATTTCGTGTACATCAGATAACGACGGTTTCTGACGATGAAGCGCATATTTTAAAAGCCGTAGATGGCGCTTTCAGCCGAGCTGAAATTGTACTGATGACAGGCGGACTCGGTCCTACTAAGGACGATATTACCAAGCAGACCCTCTGCAAATACTTCAACACACATCTCATTCACAATCAAGAAGTTGTAGAAAACATTAAGGAAGTGTTCGCCCACCGGGGCAATGTACTGAATCCTTTGACTCTTGGGCAGGCCATGGTTCCTGCTACCGCCACCATCATCCAAAACAAACGCGGCAGTGCTCCAGTCACTTGGTTTGACAAAAAAGGAAAAGTGTTGGTTTCCATGCCCGGTGTTCCTTTCGAAATGGAATGGGTGATGAGCAATGAAATTTTGCCAAGAATCCGTTCCAGATTCAACACGCCTACACTGCTGCATCAGACAGTACTGGTCGTTGGAATTTCTGAGTCCGGGCTCGCCATGAAACTGACCGATTGGGAAAACGAACTTCACGAATGCCTTAAACTGGCCTATCTGCCCTCACCCGGGATGGTGAAACTTCGTTTGAGCGGCTTCCTCCCAGATCGGCAGGAGTTGGAGAACATCATCGAATCTGAATTGGTGAAACTTCGCACGATTTTGGAAGGTGCCATTCTTGCCGAAGAAGACATTCCTGTTGAAGCAGTGATCGGTCGTTTGTTGAACGAAAAAGGCTTGTGGTTGGCAACAGCCGAAAGCTGCACCGGTGGAAACATAGCCAAACAAATCACCAATATTTCTGGTAGTTCCGCCTATTTTGCAGGTGCCATCGTCGCCTATAAAAACGAAATCAAGATTCAGGAATTGGGGGTTTCTCCCGACACGTTGCGCGATTTTGGTGCCGTTAGTCAGGAGACTGTTGAAGAAATGGCCGAAGGTGTCCGCAAAAAAATGAGTACCGATATTGGCGTTGCAGTGAGCGGTATTGCCGGACCTACCGGTGCTACTGAAGGAAAACCTGTCGGCACCATTTGGATCTGCGTTTGCACCCAAGACAAAAATATATCTAGAAGATTTCAATTCGGACAGAGTCGCAAACGCAACATCGATTTGGCGACGTTGAATGCTTTTGCCATGATCAAAGAACTTTTACAAGACTAAGCAAATGAGAAATTTCACCAATGTCAAGGATTTGGGCGACTTGAACGCCGCTGTGCAGGAAGCGCTCGAAATCAAAAAAAACCGTTATGCCTATAAGCATTTGGGCGAAAACAAGACGCTGATGATGGTGTTTTTCAACTCCAGCCTACGTACCCGTCTCAGCACACAGAAGGCAGGGATGAACCTCGGCATGAACACGATGGTACTCGACATCAACCAGGGAGCCTGGAAACTGGAAACTGAACGTGGTGTCGTCATGGACGGCGATAAGCCCGAACATATTTTGGAAGCCATTCCGGTGATGGGCAGTTATTGCGATGTCATCGGCGTCCGTGCCTTCGCAAAGTTCGAAAGCAAGCAGTTCGACTATGAGGAAACCATTCTGAACCAATTCATCAACTATTCCGGTCGTCCTGTTTTCAGTATGGAGGCCGCCACCGGACACCCGCTGCAAAGTTTTGCCGACCTCATTACGATTGAGGAATTCAAGGAAACGGCCCGTCCGAAAGTAGTTCTCACCTGGGCTCCGCACCCCATGGCACTTCCTCAGGCCGTCCCCAACAGTTTCGCCGACTTCATGAACGAAGCCGATGTGGATTTCGTGATTACGCATCCGGAAGGCTACGAACTGGCTCCGCAATTCGTGAGGAACGCCCTTGTGGAATACGACCAGATGAAAGCTTTCGAAGGGGCTGATTTTATCTATGCCAAGAACTGGGCAGCCTTTCAGGATCCCAACTATGGAAAAATTCTTTCGAAAGACCGCAATTGGACCGTCAGCGACCGTCAGATGGCTGTGACCAACGATGCCCGTTTCATGCATTGCCTGCCTGTGCGCCGAAACATGATCGTAACCGACGATGTCATTGAAGGACCACGCAGCATCGTGATACCCGAAGCCGCCAACAGAGAGATTTCGGCACAAACTGTCATCAAACGAATTTTGGAAAGCCTGTAGAAAAGCCTACCTTTGCAATCGTTTTAAACCAACCTGAATTATGGATACAGTCCTGAGCGGCATCCGCTCCACCGGCAACCTTCACCTCGGCAATTATTATGGAGCATTGCGTAATTTCATCCGCATGCAGCACGAGAACAATTGCTTTTTCTTCATCGCTGATTACCATTCCCTGACAACGCATCCGGACCCTAAGGAGCTGCATGGCAATGTCAAGAGTGTTTTGTGCGAATACCTGGCTGCCGGCATTGACCCGAACGTTGCCACCATTTATGTGCAGAGTGATGTGAAGGAAGTGATTGAGTTGTATCTGATGCTCAACATGCATGCCTACCTGGGCGAACTGGCAAAGACAACTTCTTTCAAGGAAAAAGCCCGTAAGCAACCCGAAAACGTGAATGCAGGCCTTCTCACCTACCCAACATTGATGGCTGCCGACATCTTATTGCACAACGCCGACAAGGTGCCAGTTGGTAAGGATCAGGAGCAACACCTTGAAATGACCCGCAAGTTTGCCCGTCGTTTCAACAATTTCTACAACATAGAGTTCTTCAAGGAACCGCAAGCGTATAATTTCGGAGAAGATCTGATCAAGATCCCGGGATTGGACGGCAGCGGCAAGATGGGCAAATCGGAAGGTAACTGTGTGTATTTGACCGAAGATCCCAAAATCATTGAAAAGAAGGTGAAGCGTGCATTGACGGACGCTGGTCCGACAGTACTGAATTCAGAAAAGCCTGAATGCATACAGAACCTGTTTACGATACTTAACGTGGTTTCCACACCGGACACCTACGCCTATTTCGATGAAAAGTGGAATTCCTGCGAAATCCGCTACGGCGATTTGAAGAAGCAGTTGGCTGAGGACGTCATCAAAGTGACAAACCCTATTCGGGAACGGTATCTGGAAATTTACAACGACGAAGCTTATTTACACCAAGTAGTGACCGAAGGAGCCGAAAAGGCCAGAGCCAGTGCTCAGAAAACCATTGTCGCCGTACGCGAGATCATGGGTTTCAAATCGTTCTGATTATTTATTTTGATTCTGGGCATCCCACAATTCCCGAAGCAAGGTGTATTGTGTTTTCAACGTTTTGTAGTCTTCGGGTGGTTTAATATCTTTTAGATAACGCGGAATTTCCACGTTATCATCGAAAAAATCGCCGATATGCACACCGAAGTGTTCGGACAGCTGCTTCAATTTGGTCACAGTAAAATCCACTTTACCATTTTCGTGCTTGGAATAGGTCGTTGTGGAAAAATTCAGGTCGATAGCAACGTGGAACTGGGATTGGCCGGAACGCAACCGAACGCGGTGCAGTTTCGCTCCAATTTTCTTATTCAATTCAGTATCAATTGTCTTTGATGCCATCTTCACAAGGTATTCGTTGTACGAACGAAATTACCCCATGCGAGCGAAAAAAGCGCTATCGCAAAAGTTTAGTGATTTTCGTTAAAGGAAATATTTCGTCTTAAAATGAATCTATCTTTACTTTTAAGGCTACTATTTTCTTTTCAGGAAGGAAATATGCGTTTGATGCTATGCAATTGATGGGTGTGTTTTTTCAATTCTCTGCTGAAAATACCCTGTTCATCCAGGTCATCAATGTGTACGCTACTGGATGCATGTAGTATTTTGTTCTGCCCGCAAACTAGGCCGACGTGAACGATTCTGCCTTCGGAGTTGGAAAAAAAGGCCAAGTCTCCAGGCAATGACATACTTAGAAACTCCTCTTTACCCAGTTGCGCTTGATCACTGGCATCGCGGGGCAATTGAAAACCGTTGATCGAGGCAGAAACCTGCGTGAGACCGGAGCAATCCATTCCCAGGATGGTTTTTCCGCCCCAAAGGTAAGGTGCATTCATAAATTGAAGGGCCGTCTGGAGAACGCTTTCGGACAACGACTGTGGAAAGGTTGTCTCCAAACCAACTCTTTGAGGGGTAAACTTCATCAAATCTGGCCCTACAGGGTGAAAATAATGGTTGTTCTTTACATAAAAACGGCTGCCTGCAGGTAAAAAGATTTCAGAAGAAAAAGCTTTGAAAATTGTGATAGGCTCACGTAAGACTTTCGTTGGAAGTTGAAGCAGTCGGTCTTTCATATCGTCAGAAATAACTGTAAGCATCTTGCTCGTCACCCAACCTTGATATCCATCGGCTTGATTGCGGATCATCGTCCAACTATCTTTAACCTCCAGTATTTCAAATACTTCTCCGAACATCAATTGTGTAGTCAGTTCAGAACGTTCGGATGGTTCCGATCGTACAGGTAAAACAGGCAGTGACAGGATTCCTAAACTCATTATTAAAAGCGTTTGGAGAGTTCTTCTTCAGTGAAAGGCATTAGTATCGGTTTGCCTTCCGGCGTATATTTGTTTTCTTTCAAGGCAAGCAATCGCTCCACCAAGTCATTCATTTCTGCTTCGCTCATCTTCTGTCCATACGGGATCGCAGCTGCTTTTGACAGACGAAGGGCAAGCTTGCGCCGGCGGTCCTGAAGTTGATTATCACCGGGTTCAGACAAAGATTGAAGCAACTCATCTAAAAGAAGACCTGGATGCGTTCCCTTCAAGTCAGGAGGCATCGCCATAACAGTAAAGTCGTTACCCGAGCAGGTCACTTCAAATCCAAATACATGCAAGTCATCTATGATTTCAAGCAATGAAAGCCTTTGAACGGCATCCAAATTAAGGTTTTCAGGGAATAAAAGTACTTGAGAAGTGGATTTACCAGTTTCAACCATAGTCATATAGCGCTCGAATAGAACGCGGAGGTGTGCCCGATGCTGGTCAATGAATATCAATGAATGAGGGCTTTGCAATACGATGTAGGAGGAGAAAAGCTGGAACTTGGCAGCATTTTCATTCAAATCTTCCAACATGAAAAGTTTGTTCCCCGGCAATGCATCGGCAGAAAATTCTGACTCGTCTAATGTATCGGATGGACTTTCCTTGGAAGTCGAACCGTCATTTGAAGCTTGCTTCTCAAATCCCTGAAAGAGCAAATCCCAGTTTTGCGTGGTTTTTGAAGAAGGCGAAGACTGACCTTTAAACGGATTGTAACTTGGGTCAAAACGGACAGAGGGCGAAGTTACTTCACGATCACCGGTGAATACTCGAATTTCTGGCGCATCGTCACGGTCGAAGTCGATGGAAGGCACCGCATTCGCTTTACCAAGGGCTTCCCGAACGGTAGCGTGGATAATGGGCCAGATTGCTTGCTCATGCTCAAACTTGACCTCGGTCTTAGTGGGATGGATGTTGACATCCAGCGTTTCAGGGTCAACTTCCAAGTATAAGAAAAACGTCGGCTGTTGTCCAGATGGAATCAGCAGCTCATAGGCTTTCATAACAGCGCTGCGGAATCCTTTATGCTTGATAAAACGGTTGTTGACAAAAAAATACTGCATCTGATCCCGTTGACAAGATGCGGCAGGATCACCTACGAAACCGGTGATGCGAATCAGTTGGGTATTGACATCCACTGGGTACAATTGCTTGTGCAACTGGCCGGAATTGCGTTTTCCAAAAATATGGAGTACACGCTGTCTTAGATTGGTAGGAGGCAGCATGTACAACGAATCGTCGTTATGAGTCAGTGTCATATGCAATTGGGGATTGACCAATGCAATCTGGATGAATTCCTCCCGTATAGCCTTAAGCTCTTTTGTGTTGTCACCTAAGAATTTTCGCCTGGCAGGTATATTGTAAAACAAATTCCGTACGGTGAAACGGGAACCTTGAGCAGCCAATGTGGGCTCTTCGTTGGAGACAACAGAACCTACGATTTCTACTTTCCAAGCCAATTCGTCATCCGCTCGGCGTGTAACCAACTCAACCTGAGCCACGGAAGCGATGGAAGCCAATGCCTCTCCCCGGAAACCCATAGTGTGGAGATGAAACAAATCCGTAGCCTGCCGAATCTTGGAAGTGGCATGACGCTCAAAAGCCAATCGGGCATCTTCAGGCGACATACCTTTTCCATTGTCAATGATCCGAATCATATTCCGACCGGCCTCCTTCAGGATCACATCAATCTGTGTGGCACCAGCATCGATGGCATTCTCCACCAACTCCTTGACCACAGACGCGGGGCGCTGGATCACTTCGCCTGCAGCAATCTGATTGGCAACGGAATCGGGTAAAATGCGGATGATATTTTCCATTAGTTGAGAGTTCGTTCAAACAAAAATACGTAATCCGATTCTATTTACGAGCAGACCTGCCTGCCCTTTGCTTCATTGTTTTACTCTTGTCAGAAAGTTTTGAGGGTTTAACAGGTGCGATGGTTCCAATATCTGGCGGTTCTGCATTGGACACCTCTATGTTTTTAACCGTCGTTTTCATTTTGACTACCCTGAAAATATCTTCTGGCGAAACAGGCCTTGCATCTTCATACCAGGCAAAATTCTGCAGAAATCGAGCTTCCGGATCCAACAGGTTCAGCGGATAAAACTTACCCTTGGGTTCTGGCCAAACAACGACCTTCTTGACTTTTTCGTCGCGTCGGTACAAATCCAGCGAACTACCTTCCAATCGGTTCAGCCCCATGATTTCCTCGTCTTTGTCCCTGGGGAGGTAAACAGTTTCGGCATTGCCCCGAATTTCCACTTTCACCACCTGACCCGAGTCAAAATAGGCTTTAAGGTCTTTCCCGGAAGACTGGTCGTACAAGGAATCTCCCTCCTGCGATATAAGCATGGCCGCTCGCTGGATGTGGAGCATCTCTGGTTTGTTGTTTTTAGTATGCATCTGGATGAATTCCCCAGTGATCTGCTGTTTTGCAGACCAAAGAATGGGGTCCTTGTAGAAAGACAGGATGGAATCCCGGGTTGAATAATACAGAGAATCGCACAATCCTTGAAAATCATTTCGGAAGAAACGTACGCCGTGATATGCTTTGATTGCCTTGAAAACAGAGTCCTGTTGCGTCATCAGCGTATCTCCATGCAACCACAAAGTATCCTTTTCGGAGTGTTCAATCAGCAAGGGCTGCCTCGCCATCAGCCCATAACCTGTTTTTTCTTCGCTGTAACCGTAACCTCCAATCATGGTAATCTGTTGAACCGTATCGATGAGTATGACATTGCCGAACGCTTCCCCGATAGAATTCCTCTGATCGTAGTACACCGTATCGCCGGTTAGTCTGCGATGATCGCTGATGACGTAGGACCGTTTGTACAGGACGCTTTTATCGGTGTTCGTATTGTATGTCCCTTTCGTGGTGTAGACGTACCCACTGTCTGAAACAATATCCGTAGGGACATTGATGTCCGCAATCTTGGTTCCCGTATTATAAGTCAACTCTTTGTTGGTCAGGACAAACTTCGGATGTACCAACTTAACATCGTTCCGAAAGTTGGCTATTTTGGTATCGGGGCTATATTGACCGTATTCGGAAGAAAGTTCATTCTTTTCGTCCACCAACAATCCACCATCAAAGAAATAACTCACATTGGTGTTCCGGTCATAATTCAGACTATCGGTAAAAAGGGTGACTTTCCGATTTTCAAGACGAACCTTTTCGCGAACTTGTACCAGTTTGGTGGTACCGTCGTAATAGAGCCAGGCACCGTAGAGGAAAAGCGTATCACCTTGTTCCATGTGTACATTTCCGAAAGCATACAGAGAATTGGTCTTTTGAAAATAATGGGCGGAATCACAGAACAACTTGGCTCCTTCGTGCCGAAAAAGAACGTTGCCGGAAAATAACTGATATTCCGGATTCAAAATGTCATTATGAGATAAGGCATCCGCATGCTCCATGACAATCATTTTACCGGGGCGTTTCTTTTTCGCCTTAATGTTCATGACTGGAATTCTCATCAATCCAGATTGAATGTATTTTTGAGTCATCGGTACTTGTGGAGCGTTCTTTTTAACGGAAGCCTTTGGTGTTGCTGCCGCCTGCTTTTTGGCAGCATTTCGGGGCATATCCGGGATTTCCATAGTCACCTGGGCTTTAGCTGGTGCCTTGTATACATCCTTGTTCGGCTGAACCGGAGACTCTTTGAAATGCGCCTGCCCTGAAGCAAAAAGCGAAAAAAGGCAAAAGAGGCTAATTAAAAGCCCCTTATGCCTGAAATATTTAAACAATACCGGTTGCCTCATGCTCACTTCTTGACCCAGCCGGGATGCTGAAACTCGCAATTGCTCCATTTCTCGTCAATCCGGACGTATGTTTTCTTTTGTTTCTGAACAATCCAGTCGGCAATGATCTTTTCGCTTTTGGAGCTTTGCACCATTTGTTTGAGTAGCTGGAAGTCATCTGCCAGATTGGCCTTGTGTGCCTTTGTTTTGGATTTGACTCGAATGATGGCACAAACTTCTTTGTCCTTTTTCAAATCAATCATTGAAAATGGTTTGGAAATTTCTCCCACATTCATCGTGTAGACCAGTTTCCCGACTTCAGGCGGAAGTTCTTCCAGTATGAAACGAGACGTGGCATTTTGAGGGTTTGTCTGATTGACCATCAACCCACCGTTGTTTCGAGTATCCTTGTCGAATGAAAAAAGCTGGGCTGCTGCTTGAAACGTCAATTTTTGGTTGCGTATTAGATCGGCAACACTATCAAGTCGAAGCAGGGCTTGGTTACGCTCGGTAGCAGAAATGTGCGGTTTGAGAAGGATGTGCCTAAAATTGACACGGTCTCCCCGTTTTTCAATCAGTTGAATGATGTGGAAACCATATTCCGTTTCCACTATTTTTGAAACTTTCTTAGGGTCGTTCAGTGAAAAAGCCACAGCAGCAAATTCAGGTAACAATTCTCCTTTTCCTGCAAAACCATATTCTCCACCTACTTTGGCAGTTCCACGATCATCAGAATACATCACGGCCAGCGTCGAAAAGTTGGCTCCTTTGTTCACTCGGTCTGTATAATCACGAAGTCTGTCTTTGATCTCGGCTATTTCAACAGGATCATACTGTGGTTCTACAGTAATGATTTCAACTTCTACTTCGGCAGGAACCAATGGTATGCTATCCACTTTCATGGCGTTGTAATATTGACGGATTTCGGCCGGTGTTACAGAGATATTTCCGATCAATTTCTGTTGAACGGTCGAAACCAATTGTTCATTTTTAGCCTGATCACGGTACATTTCACGAATTTTCGACAACGGTTTCACAAAATATTCTTCCAACTTTTCTTTTGAACCGACCTGTTTGATGTCCCAGTTGATCTTCCGGTCCACACTGGCCATGACGTCGTTGTCAGAGACCACAACACTGTCAAGATCAGCTTGATGCAGAAATAGCTTTTGTATGGCCAACTGTTCGGGAATGACACAATAGGGATCGCCTGAAAATTTGATGCCCTGGGTCTGGGCCTGGAGACGCCTTGCCTCCACTTCAGATCGAAGGATGGGTTCGTCACCGACCACCCAAACTATTTCGTCAATTACATTGTCTTGCGCTGAAACAACAGACAGGCAAAACAACATCAGAATCATCAGGGAACTGCGTATGCTCATTTTTTGGAGGGTTGAGGTTTCGGATTAAAATAGGTAATCCTTCCTTTTTTTTCTGCTTCCCGAAGCAGATCCTGTTCAAACCGATGGATAAACTCGGTTTTACGGGTATTGGCCACTATGTTGCGGACTTCATCTTTGACGTATTCCAACGGAGCTGTGGAGCCCGCCAGCACGAAGTCGTCTATGTAAAGTAAGTATTCGAATTCACCGACAACCACATCCAACGTCGAACGAGTCCTCAGAAAATCAGCATTTTTACCAGTATCGTACGAAAACTGATCCAGTATATCGTCCAGAATCACCCAGTGGTCGTAAAAATATTCAAACTGACCTCCATTCTGCACACAGTAGCTTTCTATCTGGCTGAACGCTTGGTTGGAGGAATTCTTGTATAACTTCTTCAACTTACTCAGATCAGGAGTCGATTTGGGTATCTTGATGAAAATACCCTTGATCAGGTCGTGACCGGCACTGAACCGATCCCTGTTGTTTTCGTAAAAAACCTGGATCTCCGTATCCGTAATGGTATTCTGCATTTTTTCGTTCAGCACTTGCTGCTGATATGCATATATGATCAGTGAACGACGATAATTTTCTACCAGTTCATCAATACCCTGTCCTTGCGGTATGTTCTTGACTGCTTTGTCGTAAATAAGCAGCTCTTTGACCCGATTCTTCAGAAACTGTTGAACATAAATGGTACTGTCTTTCGCTGAAAGGCCCTGCGGCATTCCTTGAACGGCTTCGTCCAGATAGATCACATTCGTACCGACCTTGGCGAGTCTGACGCGGTCGTCAGACGCATCACCACCCGTACACATTTTGAGCAGGAGCGGAATCAGCATCAGATACATGAACGTTTTCATTCCAACAGGTCTCTTTTAAAGAGACGTAAAGATACTGAAAAAGCAGATAAAGGGGACAGGCTTAATTTTTATTAACCGTTTTAAGTACGTCTTCGTACACAATTACCTTGTATTTATTCCTCAGAGCCTTAATCCACATGGTTTCGAGGAAAAGCTGATAATCGGAAATGACTTGACCACGGACGTCTGTATAGGATTCGGGGCCTTTTGCAAGCACTTTACCATTAATAAACGCAACGGGGTACTTTTTGTCCGCTTCGGGCTTGGTTTTCTTGAAAGCCAGAAAGTCGACCTGAGCATTTTCACCTTCCGCAAAGAGACCTTGTTCTACCTTGATCAAGGATGTCGAATCGTTGTTGAAAGTACGTTTCAAAACGATGGAAACAGAATCGACAGCCAATTTCTTCATCATTTTCTGTGCATTTTTAGCAACGAGAGGTGTAGCACAAGAAATTACGAAGCCTTTGTAACGGGGCTTGTCCCATTTATAAGCGGTAATGGAATCATTGAAATATTTCTCTAAGCCCTTTGTATCCAGAGATGCTTTGTCCCAGACCTCGCGGCTGCTCACTTCGAACAAAAGGATACCGTCGCGGTATTCCTGCATCAAGTGACCAAATTCGGGGTATTTCTTTTCGAGGTTGCTGTCTTCTATAACAAGGGCCTTCTCACCAACGTAGTTGTCTAGGGCTTGGTTCAGATTGTTTGCAGAACCCTGTTTCTTTGCCAAAGCTTGGGCAAAACCACTTTGAGAGAAGTCCTTTCCATTCATTACAAACAAGGGCATTGCGCTTTGAACCAACGATTTGACCAAAGTTGAGTCTCCTTTGAGACGGAGCGCTTCGTATGCCTTTACAAACGAATCAAAGCTTTCTTTAACTAATGAATAGTTGTACTCTTTCTTGATGCGTTCAATGAACGCTGTCTTAGCGACTTGGTTGCGTGCTTCATCCTGAGCGATAGCACCGGCCATATCGCTGCGCATTTCATCCAACGAAGGATAGGGTTGGAATTCAAGTGCTTTGACAATGTGCCAACCGTATTTGGTTTGGAAAGGAGGAGAAAATTCACCAACCTTGAGTTTATAAACAGCACTTTCATATTCATATGGCAAGTAACCGCAAAACATCAGCGCATATTCACCACCACGTTCGGCTGCACCGCGGTCATCAGACTGCGTAGTAGCAAATTTTGTGAAATCTCCACCATTTTGCAAAGCCTTGTAAATCTTAAAGATGGAATCCTTGGCTGCTGCTTTTTCCTCGGGTGAGGCAGTGGCAGGCGCCATTTTCATAATATGCCCGGAACGAAATTTTCCTCCGGCAGCTACACGGTTGTGTACTTTGACGATGTGATAACCGAACTGACTGCGGAAAGGGGCGCTGATCTTACCGATCGGGGTAAGATAGGCCGCATTTTCGAAAGGAAACACATAATGCAAGCCTGTTGTATATCCCAGATAACCACCATCTTCTTTACTACCGTCGTCGGAGTTTTCTTTGGCCAGCTTAGCAAAATCTTCACCCTTGAGCGCTCTTTTATAGATTGCCATGATTTTTTGATATTGCTTCAGTGTATCCTCGGGTGTGGCGTCAGGTTTAACAGACACTAAAATATGGCTGACTTCGGTATATTCACGGATGCGGTCGTAGCAAAGCTTGATCATTGCTTCTTCGGCAGCCTTGTCAGTCATGTAGGGTGTTATGAGTTGTTTGCGATAGCCATTGAGTTCTGAAGTGAAAGCTTGAGTGGTATCGATGCCTTGCGTTTCGGCTTCGGCCACTTTAAGTTTAAAGTTTACAAACAGATTTACATATTCGTCCAGCGATTTCATATCGGGCGTGGTATTCGAATTGTTCTTGTTCCAGATGTATTCGAATTCTGATTTGGTCACATCCTTGCCAGCGATATTCATCAATACCGGATCGTTGTTTTGGGCAAGGCAAACTGAAAGGAAGGCGGAAAATAACACCAGTGTAACTACTTTCTTCATAATCAATAAATTTACAAATATGGTTAAGGTAAAGGACCTGCGAACGAATCCGCAAGTCGTATAACGTACTAAATGCAATAAAATTGTGTCTCCATGAAACTAGTCTCCCCGACTGTAGTTGGGCGCTTCACTGGTGATGGCCACATCGTGGGGATGGCTTTCGGCCACACCTGCGTTGGTGATACGAGTAAATTTGGCCGTATGCAGTTGATCGATGGTTGCGGCACCACAGTAACCCATTCCGGCACGGAGGCCTCCAACCATTTGATAGACAACTTCAAAGAGTGTTCCTTTGTAGGGTACACGTGCGGAAATTCCTTCCGGAACCAGTTTCTTGACATCCGTTTCACCATCTTGGAAGTAGCGGTCCTTGGAGCCTTTTTCCATGGCTTCGAGCGAACCCATACCACGATAAGACTTGAATTTGCGTCCGTTGAAAATAATGGTTTCACCCGGAGATTCTTCCACACCTGCCAGTAGACCACCCATCATGACGGAATGAGCACCGGCAGCCAACGCTTTCACGATGTCGCCTGAATACCTCAAACCACCGTCGGCGATCAAAGGGACACCAGTGCCTTTCAAGGCAACAGCTACGTCGTAAATTGCTGAAAGTTGCGGAACGCCTACCCCTGCAATGACACGGGTGGTACAAATGGAACCTGGGCCAATACCGACTTTGACACCATCAGCACCGGCATCAACCAGCATTTTAGCAGCATCGCCAGTAGCAATGTTGCCGACCACGACATCCAGGTTAGGGTATTTTTCCTTGACTTTGCGAAGCATGTCTATCACACCTTTGGAGTGTCCATGGGCGGTATCGATGACGATGGCGTCCACACCTGCTTCCACCAATGCCTTGATTCGCAAGTTGGAATCTCCGGTCACACCGACTCCAGCTGCGACGCGAAGTCTGCCTTTGGAATCTTTGCAAGCATCGGGTTTGTCCTTGGCTTTGGTGATATCCTTATAAGTGACTAGTCCAATGAGTTTTCCGTCGTTATCAACCACGGGAAGCTTTTCAATTTTGTATTTCTGAAGAATGTCGGCAGCCTTTTCCAAGTCAGTCGTTTGCTTGGCCGTAACCAAACCTTCCTTGGTCATCACGACATCCACCAACTTGTCCATCTCGAGTTCAAAACGCAAATCACGGTTGGTCACGATGCCGAGCAGGAAATTTTTGTCGTCCACGACAGGGATGCCACCGATATGGTATTCAGCCATCAATTTGAGGCACTGGCGAACAGTGGATCCAATTTTGATGCTGACAGGATCGTAGATCATTCCGTTTTCGGCGCGTTTCACAATTTGAACCTGTTTTGCCTGTTCAGCAATGGACATGTTCTTGTGAATCACACCGATACCTCCCTCGCGAGCAATGGCGATGGCCAGCTTGTTCTCGGTCACCGTATCCATGGCAGCGGAAACGAAGGGAATTTTCAACTCAATGTTGCGGGAAAAGTGGGTGGACAAATTCACGGTCCGTGGAAGCACCTCTGAATAATCAGGGACTAACAGGACGTCGTCGAAAGTCAGTCCGTCAAAAGCGACCCGATCTGCAATAAAAGACATACTGGTTATGTTTTAAATTTATTGCGTGCAAATATAATCATTCCGCGTGGATTAATTCCCCATTTCAGAAATAAACTTGATTCGGACCAAGCGTGCTTCCTCTTCTGTAAAGTCGCCGCCCAGCTTACTCAAAGCATCCGAAATGCTGTCCGTGGAAGACACCTTGAAATAATCCATGATTTCTTCAATGTGATCCGAATCCATGATTTCATTCAAAAAGTAATCGATATTGATTTTGGTGCCCGAATAGACAATGGCTTCAATTTCATCGAGTAATTCACTGAAATCAAGGCCTTTGGTCAGTGCCACATCATCTAAAGCGATTTTACGGTCAATGGCCTGAATAATGGAAACCTTCAGTTTGGATTTGTTGGCAACCGTACGAACACGAAGGTCTTCTGGACGCTCAATCTCGTTTTCTTCTACATGCTTGCGGATCAGAGAAAGGAAGTCCTCTCCATAGCGCTTTGCTTTCCCGGCACCTACGCCAGGAACGTTCTGCAACTCCTCCATATTGACGGGATAGGTCGTGGCCATGGCTTCCAGTGAAGGATCCTGGAAAATCACATAAGGAGGCAGATTCAGCTTCTTGGATACACGTTTGCGCAAATCTTTGAGCATGGAGTACAATCCAGGATCAACTGCACAAGCGGCACCTCCGCGAACTGGCACTTCTTCTTCCGCTTCTTCATAATCGTTGTCTTCGGTTACTTTGAAGCTAACTGGATTTTTTAGATACTCACGGCCGCTTTGGGTGACCTTAAGCACTCCGTAGTTCTCAATTTCCTTGTCAATGTAACGGCTGATCAAGGCTTGCCGAATCACGGCATTCCAGGTCTTATCATCCTCGTCGGTTCCACCACCGAAGACTTCCAGATCATCGTGCTGATAAGAGACGACTTCCGAAGTTTCCTTACCAAGCATCACATCGATGACATGATCTGTCTTAAATTTTTCTTTCAGTGCAAGGACCGTTTCCAGTACCGTACACAATAATTCTTTTGCTTCCACCTGTTTCTTAGGGTTTGAACAATTATCACAGCTACCGCAATTGTCTTGCGTATAAATTTCTCCGAAATAATGCAGGAGCAATTTTCGCCGGCAAACCGATGATTCAGCATACGCTGCGGTTTCCAGTAAAAGCTCTTTTCCGATTTCCTGTTCGGCAACAGGTTTACCCTGCATGAATTTTTCAAGTTTCTGAAGATCCTTGTTGGTATAAAAGGTTATGCATTGACCTTCCCCATCATCACGACCCGCGCGGCCAGTTTCCTGGTAATAACCTTCCAGGCTTTTGGGGATGTCATAGTGAATGACGAAACGGACATCGGGTTTGTCGATGCCCATTCCGAAGGCGATCGTGGCAACGATCACATCAATTTTTTCCATCAGGAAGGCGTCCTGATTGTCGGTACGCTGGGATGATTCCATCCCTGCATGATACGCTCTTGCATTGATGCCGTTTACCACCAAGGTCGCTGCCAGTTCTTCCACTTTCTTACGACTCAGGCAATAAATAATGCCCGATTTACCGTGATTTGCTTTGATGAAACGAATGATTTCCCGGTCGATGTTTGCCGTTTTGGGCCGTACTTCGTAATACAGATTCGGACGGTTGAACGAAGACTTGAACATTGTTGCACCGATCATCCCCAGGTTTTTTTGAATGTCGTGTTGCACTTTGGGGGTGGCCGTGGCTGTGAGTGCAATGATGGGCGCACGCCCGATTTCGTTGATCAGCGGACGAATACGGCGATATTCCGGACGGAAGTCGTGCCCCCATTCGGAAATACAATGTGCCTCATCGACAGCGAAAAGGGAGATGGGAATTTGCCTGAGGAATTCAACATTTTCCTCTTTAGTAAGCGATTCCGGTGCCACATAGAGCAACTTGGTCTTACCCGAAAGGATGTCAGCTTTGACCTGATCGATGGCGGCTTTGTTGAGTGAAGAATTGATGAAGTGAGCCACACCGTCTTCATCGCTGAAATTGCGCATGGCATCCACCTGGTTCTTCATCAGGGCGATTAATGGTGAAACGACGACAGCTGTGCCATTCATGAGCAAGGACGGGAGCTGGTAACACAAGGACTTGCCACCGCCTGTCGGCATCAGCACGAACGTGTCATTACCCGCCATTACATTGCGGATGATGGCTTCCTGACTTCCTTTGAATTGGTCGAATCCAAAGTAGGTTTTCAGGCAACTGGTTAATTCATCAGGCTTCCCCATTAACAGGATTTATTGGCAGATCAAGCGCTGATCAGCCGGGTATGAGTCAAGGTCTCAACTTTCGATTTGGCATATTCAAGGGTAATGCACAACGTCTCCTGCACGCCCGACGGTATTTCGTACATGGAATCCATGATGATGGTTTCCGATATGGCTCGCAGCCCGCGGGCTCCCAACTTGAATTCAACTGCCTTGTCTACAATGTAATCGAACACGGCAGGTTCAAAACTCAGTTGCACATCATCCATTTCAAACAATTTGACATACTGGCGGATGATTGAATTCTTCGGTTCCGTCAAAATGGCTCTCAAAGCATTCCGATCTAGCGGATTCAGGTACGTCAGCACTGGCAGACGCCCAATAATTTCGGGAATCAGGCCGAATGATTTTAAATCCTGAGGTGCAATATACTGTAGAAAATTGGTTCGGTCAACATGAAGGGTTTCCTGCGTAGCGCTGTAACCGACCACTTTCGTGTTGAGTCGAGCGGCAATTTTCTTTTCAATGCCATCGAACGCTCCTCCACAAATAAAGAGGATGTTCTTGGTGTTTACCGCAATCATTTTCTGATCCGGGTGCTTGCGTCCACCCTGGGGTGGAACGTTGACCACCGAACCTTCCAACAATTTTAACAATCCCTGCTGAACCCCTTCTCCGCTTACGTCACGTGTGATGGAGGGGTTGTCGCCTTTGCGGGCGATTTTGTCGATCTCGTCGATGAACACGATGCCGCGTTCAGCCGCAGTCACATCGTAATCGGCGACTTGAAGCAGACGAGTCAGAATGCTTTCAATGTCTTCTCCGACATAACCTGCTTCGGTAAGCACAGTGGCATCCACGATGGCAAAAGGCACATGCAGTTTCCTGGCAATTGTTTTGGCCAAAAGTGTTTTACCAGTACCAGTCGGGCCAACCATGATGATGTTGGACTTTTCGATTTCCACATCATCACCGCTGTCCTTCTGTAGAAGCCTTTTGTAATGGTTGTACACCGAAACGGAAAGATATTTCTTAGCATCGTCCTGACCAATGACATATTCATCGAGAAATTGCTTGATTTCCTTTGGTTTAGGGAGATCTTCCTTTTTCAGGTCAAATCCGTTCTTATTTTTTTTAGAATCTTTCTTTCCAACTTCGGACACCATTTCCCAAGCACGACCTGCACAGTCACTGCAGATATTACCCGTCGTTCCAGAAATGAGCAGTTCTACCTGATCTCGATTCCGGCCACAGAAACTACATTTATCGGTTGTTTTCGCCATGTTTATTTGTTTCTGATCATGACTTCATCAATCATGCCGTATTCTTTGGCTTCAGTTGCTGTCATCCAGTAATCACGGTCGGAATCCTTTTCAATAACTGCAATAGACTTACCGGAGTGGTCTGCTATAATCTGGTAAAGTTCTTTTTTAAGTTTCTGAATCTCTCTGGCTTGGATTTCAATATCGGAAGCCTGTCCCTGCGCACCACCCATGGGTTGATGGATCATGACGCGAGAGTGTTTCAAGGCGAAACGTTTGCCCTTTGTACCAGCGGTCAACAAAACGGCAGCCATCGAGGCAGCCATGCCGGTGCAGATGGTGGAAACGTCGCTGGTTATGAACTGCATGGTGTCGTAGATGCCAAGTCCGGCATACACACCGCCACCGGGTGAATTCAGGTAAAGCGAAATGTCTTTGCCTGGATCGGAGGAATCCAGATACAATAACTGCGCCTGCACGACATTGGCCGTATAATCATCCACCTGGGTTCCGAGAAAAATAATGCGGTCCATCATCAGACGGGAGAAAACATCCATCTGGGCTACGTTCAACTGACGTTCTTCAATAATGGTTGGTGAAATATAATTGCTGGTAATCTTCAAATAATCATCCAGCGCGCCACCGTTCATCCGGAGATGACCCGTGGCAAAATTGCGGAAGTCGTTCATATTCATTTAGGTTAACTTATTAAAGACTGATTTTAGTCCTAGAACAAATGTATAAATAAATTTAGTTACTCAACAAAAAAATAGGACCGTGAATAGTATTTCACGGTCTTATTATTTATAAATAACAAAATGGTGGGAAATCGCACTGTTTTGTGCGTTTTGTCCTTTGCCTATTCGAAAAGCTTGTTGAAGTCTTCGACGCTGATTTTCTTGTCGGTGATTTTGACTGCGCCTTTCAGGAATCCCGCAACGACGGCACTCATAGACTGGTCGATAATATTACGCTTGGAGTCTTCTTTCTTGAGCATGTCGGCAGCATAACCGTTCAGCAAATCTTCCGGAACGTTCATCATGCCATATTGGGCAAATTGTGCGCGGGTGATTTTTTTTGCGGTTTCCAGCAATTCTTCTTCAGAAACGGTCAGATTGTTGTCCGTCACAATCTTTTCCTTTATCAGATGCCATTTCAGATCTTCGATCATCTTGGGCATTTCTTCATCGATGGTATCGGCAGTACGCTTCTGGGTTTCCAGCATCCAGCGTTTCAGGAAGTCAACCGGGAAAACGACATCAGACGCTTTAGTCAGCAATGCCTTTTCGGCATCGACCATGAAACGGTAATCGCTTTCAGGAGCAAACTGCGCTTCCAGTTGTTCTCTAATTTTGGCTTTGAATGCCTCTTCGGAGGTTACAATGCCTTCACCATAAAGCTGATCGAATAGCACTTGATTCATTTCGCCTTCTTGGTAGCGGGTAATTTCCTTTACTTCGAATGTGAAATCGGTTGAAACAGTCTTGGCCACTTCCTTCGGTACTTTCAACAGGGAAGCCAGTTCGGTTTCGGTATTGTCATACGCTTTGGCAGGGTTGAACACAACCGTGTCACCTACTCCAAGACCGATCAGTTTGGCCTTTTCTTCGTCGTTCTTGAAATATTTTGGTGTCAAAACGGCATCTTCCACTGAAATACCTTCGAGACCAATGGTGCCGTCAGGTTGTACTTCGATGAGCAGACCCTTGATGACATCCGCTTCTTCAGTGGCTTCAGCCTTTACATAGGAACCGTTGCGGGCGGCCATGCTCTTGGCCTGTTCGGCCACCATTTCGTCGGTAACCGTGATGTTATAATATGGAATGCTGTCTTTTTTGGTGAGCGTGAAATCGAGTTCGGGCGACAAAGCGATATCGAAAGCGAAATCAAAATCTTCCTGAGTGTCGAAATCGATCGTGGGCTGCGATTCGCTGGGAAGGGGTTCGCCCAAAATATTGAGTTGATTGTCGCGGATGTAGTTGTATAAAGCTTCGGAAACAGCATCCTGAACCGCTTCGGCCAGTACTGATTTTCCGTACATTTTCTGAATAAGTCCTGCGGGCACCATGCCGGGACGGAAGCCTGGCACGTTGGCTTT
>Ga0209430_1000541_pt1 | contig 37866 bp, 34 predicted proteins | sample BarGraIncub1133A_FD_184504 | JGI IMG/M metagenome (GOLD analysis project Ga0209430, IMG submission 184504) | Arctic peat soil microbial communities from Barrow, Alaska - Barrow Graham LP Incubations 11-33A (SPAdes) (version 2) | ecosystem: Environmental > Terrestrial > Soil > Wetlands > Peat... | reverse complement strand
GTATACTTAAGACCTAATAGTCTTATAATTGATACTGAATTTATAAGTAATATTCTTTTTATTTTTAACAAGTATCCAAAGGTTGGTATATTAGGAGCTATAGGATCAGAGTCTATACCTACAAGTGGTCAATGGTGGCATTCTAGTCATCGCTGTGGAGGAGTTTATACAGGAATTTCCGGCAATATGGTGAAGCTTAGTTTTAATGAATGTAAAGGCATTTCAGAAGAGGGGTTAACCTATTACAATGTAGCACTTATAGATGCTGCTATTTTTACCACTCAATATGATTTGAATTTTGATATTAAAGAAGCTTCAATGGAATATCTATCATCCTTTATGTCAATTGAATATAAAAAAGCTGGTTATGATTTATTAGTTTTCGAGAAATCTAGACCTTATATTTTATTTAATAAAAATATAAATATTGAAGATAATTTAATAGGTGAAAGAAAAACCTTTCCAGATAAATATTTAGCCTATATACCGAGAGTAACTATTATTATTCCTATATATTGCGAGGGGGATTTTTTGATCACCTTAGATAGCATAATTGCTCAAGGTTATAAAAGTTTAGATGTAGTGATATTAGATACTACTAAAAACATGAAGATAATGGATCTGATTGAAAATATAGAAGGCCTTGATATAAAGTATTATAGTTGCTCCTTGGAGGAATTTACATACAATTGTGATGAATTAATCAAAAATTCTAAAGGAGACTTATTTACTTTTATTTATCCTGGAGATATATTACATTCTAGCTTTTTGGAAATATTAGTTAATTACTTTATTGACTATGAGGATATAAATATAGCTTTTTCAAGTAGCAAAAGTTCCGGATTTTTATATGGTTTATTTGATAGTACTGTAGTCATAGAGGGTAAAAAGCTCTACAAATTAATACTTAGAAATAACTTGGATCTATCATTGTTTATTTCAGGAGTACTATTTAGAAAGAAAACTAAAAATAGTGGAGCATATTTAAATTTATATTATACTACCTTATGCCTTGAGATGATGGAAAGCGGCAATGTTGTTTATGTTGCTAGCTCCTTAGTTGATAACAAATATATTCCGTCTTATACTAATTTCATAAATATTGAAGACCTTCATAAGGAATTCACACTTGCTTTAGAATGGTTTAATCTTATAGAAGAAGCTCATTTACAAAAAAAATTAGATCCTGAGGCAGAATATTATAAGGCTTTGGTTTGTTATCTTATAAAACATATAAATTTAATTAAGTGGATGTACAATTCAGCTGTTATAAATTCTATGTCAATAAAGGAAATGAAGGATGCATTAATAAAGGTGGTGGCTACTTTAAAAGTATGTGATAATGATAGCTATATAAATTTGGCTGAAATGGTAGAAAAGATACTGTAAAGGAAAAGCTCTATATGGTATAATTTGATATATTAGATTCTATTAACACACAAAAAATAGCAAAAGCATAAAAAAAATCTTTTCGGGTAGGATAAATATATTATTATAAATTTTATAAAAAATATGAAATGAACGTATGGAGAAAAACAAATGAAAATAAAAAAGTATATAATCATTCTTAACGTTTTTGTAGTTTGTTTAGCTGGTGCTTTTATATTATATAATGATAAAAGTAAAGCCAATAATGATAAAAGTAAACCAAATACTAATATTAGTAAACCTAATAAAGAAAAGATTGAACTGTTAGAATTTGAAATAGGTGATAGAAGGCTTAAGGAAAAAAAGGAAGCTCATAATAACTTAGAAGGAGTAAAAGTGCCAGATATGATACCTATGATTTATAATGATAGGAGCATACCTGTGCTTATGTATCACCATATAGCCCCCAATACAAATAATGACGGAACCTGCGTATCTCCAGAAAAATTTAGAGAGGATATGAGATTTCTAAAAGACAATGGCTACTATACCTTGAATTTAAATGAACTATATAATTTTTATTATACTAATACCCCATTACCTGAAAAAGCAGTGGCCATAACCTTTGATGATGGCTATGAGGATAATTATAGTGTAGCTTATCCTATACTAAAGGAATACGGTTTAAAAGCTACTATTTTTATGATAACAGGGAAAATTGATCAACCTAGCTATTTAACAACTAAACAACTTATTTTACTAGATAAGGATGGAATAGATATTCAAGCTCATACAATAACTCATCCTCAGTTTTTAATGAAAGAAAGTTATGAAAGGCAATTGCAAGAAATGAAGGGACCTAAGGAAACCTTAGAAACCCTTTTATCAAAGAAGATTAGTTATTTAGCATATCCTTATGGTGTGGTAAATGTAAATATTGATAGTAATACAGTTAAGGCAACAAAAGAGGCTGGGTATAAAATGGCCTTCACCACAGGAGGAAGATGGGCAGGCAAGGAAGATGGGCTTTTAACTTTAGACAGAGTATTTATAAGTCCCACCCATAGTTTTAACGTATTTAAAGAAAGGGTAACAAACCCACAATATTCTCAAACAAGATAAACATAAAGAGGCAGGCTAGGAAGCTTCCCTTACCTAGAAGCCTCTTCAGTTTTAATGGAAGCATTAATAAGTCGATTAATGCTATTTAATTCTTCGAGGTTTAGATATCTCCATTTGCCTAAGAGCAAATTATCAATTTTTATTTCCATTATCCTTATACGCTTTAGTGATACAACTTTGAAGTCAAAGACTTGGCACATTCTTCTTATTTGCCTGTTTAGCCCCTCAGTTAATATAATATTAAAGGTATTATTATTTATTTTCTTGATTATGCAAGGCTTAGTGATCTTATCTAGTATATGAACTCCAGAAGCCATAGAACTCAGAAACTCATTATTTATAGGTTTATCAAGAGTTACTATATATTCTTTTTCATGATTGTTTCCTGCTCTTAAAATTTTATTTACTATGTCTCCATCATTTGTTAATATTATAAGACCTTCGGAATCTTTATCTAATCTTCCTATAGGAAATATTCTTTTTGGATAACCAACGTAATCTATTATATTATCTTTTATTTTTTTTTCTGTTGTACAAACTATTCCTCTAGGCTTATTTAATAATATATATATTTGTTCATCTTTTTTATTTATAAGCTTGCCATCTAGTCTAACTTCATCCTTAGGGCTCACTTTTGAGCCAGCCTCTGCTAGGATACCGTTGATCGTAACCCTCTTCATATCAACAAGCTTATCCGCTTCTCGCCTTGAGGTTATACCACTTTCACTGAAAAACTTGTTAATTCGGATATGTTCCATATCCTTATCTTTGTGTTCAATAATTTTTTTATCCATATTAACCTCGCCATAGATATGATATATTTATTTTGCCATATAAAATTGATCTTAGCAAGAATACTTTAATAATACTTTAGTAGTATTATTAAAGTATTAATGTATATTTCACATTAAACTCAGAGAAAATATATTTATATAATAAAGGTGGGTGATATTATCAATAACCCCTACCCTAAAGGGTAGTGGCTTGTAGTAGAAATACTAAAAGCTTGCTGACTAGACTAAGTATCAAATTACTTCGTTATTTAGGTCATAACACCTACGAATGTTTATCCTAGTTTGTAGCTCTGTTATCTATTATTAAACAATCTTGTGGGTACGAGATAGTGTAATAGATGTAAAAAGCCTAGATAACATTGTCTAAGGGTAGTAACTCTAATATACAGGAGGTTTTAAAAACATGGTGTATGTATTAAATATACAAGGAAATCCAATTATGCCTTGTAAAGAAGCAAAAGCAAGAAAATTATTGAGAGATAATTTAGCAAGAGTAATTAAAAGAACACCTTTTACAATTCAATTAGTTTTTGAATGTGAAAATCAAGTACAAGAAATTATTTTAGGTATAGATGCAGGAAGCAAAACTATAGGTTTATCTGCAACAACTGAAAAACAAGAATTATATTCAGCAGAAGTTACATTAAGAAATGATATAGTTGACTTATTATCTATACGCAGACAGAATAGACGTACCAGAAGAAATAGATTAAGGTACAGAAAACCAAGATTCTTAAATCGAGTTGGTAGTAAAAACAAAGGATGGTTAGCACCTAGTATTGAAAACAAGATACAAACTCATTTTAGCATTGTAGCTAAAATTCATAAAATATTACCAATATCATAAGACTAATATTCTAAAAGGTGGAAAAAAGAAGTTGAATCAAGCACCTTATTTGGTTAAAGGATTTAGATTATTTGATAAAGTAATGTTTAACGAGGTGGAATGTTTTATATTTGGTAGACGTAGTAGTGGATATTTTGATTTAAGATTATTAGATGGAACTAAAATCCATGCAAGTGCAAGTGTTAAGAAACTAAAATTATTGGAATTAAGAAATAGTTTATTATGTGAAAGGAGGATAGCAGGTTAGGGATAGTCAAGAGCATTCCTCCACTACCCTTAAGGGGCAGTGGTTTCCTGCTAAGTTTTTATGAAGGCTGAAATTATATCCGTGGGTACAGAACTACTTCTTGGAGATATTGTAAATACAAATAGTCAGTATATATCAAGGAGATTAATGGATTTAGGAATATCAGTTTATCATCAAAGTGTAATAGGTGATAATGAAGAAAGGCTTATGGAAGAATATAAGCTTTCCTTTTCTAGATCAGAAATGATAATAACTACAGGAGGGCTTGGACCTACAAATGACGATCTTACAAAGGAAGTAGCAGCTAAGTATTTTAATAAAAAGCTTATATTACATGATGAGGTAATTAATAATATTAAAGAGTATTTCAAAAAAAGAAATATTGACATGAATGAGTCTAATAAAAAGCAGGCATTATTTCCTGAAGGTTGTGAAATAATACCTAATGATAATGGTACTGCTCCTGGATGCATTATATCAGAGAATAATAAAACTATTATATTAATGCCTGGTCCCCCTAAGGAAATGATGCCTATGTTTGAAAAATATATAGTACCATATTTAGAGAAACTTACAGATGGTACTATTGTATCTAAGGTATTAAGAGTAAGCGGTATAGGTGAGAGTCATATGGAGGAAATGGTTAAGGATATAATAATGGAGGGGGACAACCCAACAATAGCACCATATGCAAAGGATGTAGAAGCAATTTTAAGGATAACAGCTAAAGGGAAAACTAAGGAAGAGTGTTTATCCTTAATTGGTCCCATAGAGGATAGAATAAGGGAAATACTTAAAGAAAATATATATGCTACAGATGAAACAGCCATTGAAAGTGTTGTTGGGGATATGCTTATAAGAAATAAACTAGCTATAGCTACAGCAGAATCATGCACAGGGGGATTACTGGCAGGAAGGCTTATTAATTATCCTGGGATTTCTGATGTTTTAAAGGAAGGGGTTATAACCTATAGTAATGAAGCAAAGGAAAAAAGACTAAAGGTTAAGCATGAAACCCTTGAAGCTTTTGGTGCAGTAAGCTCTGAAACTGCAGGAGAAATGGCAAGAGGAATTCGGGAAGTGGCAGAAGCTAATATTGGCATGTCAACTACTGGTATAGCTGGACCTGGAGGGGGAAGTGAAGAAAAACCCGTAGGACTGGTTTATATAGGCCTTTGTATTAATGGAAATACTATAACTAAGAGACTTTTAATAAGCGGAAGCAGGGATAAAGTTAGAGAAAGAAGCGTTTTTGAAGCTTTAGATTTTCTTAGAAGAGAATTAAATAAAATGGGAATTTATTAAATAAAATAAATATTACAAGAAATCCTTCATATATATTGAAACATGCAAGAAATCATGCTACAATTATATTAAAGACAGATGAAGGAGATGGGAACATGAAAAGATCATTTAAGGGAATTATTAGTAGGATTCATGCAAGCATTTGGTTTAAAACAATTGACACAAAGCGAATGGAACAAGAAAAAACAAATTATCTCATCAAGTTCTATAGATAAAATTTTAAAAGTGAATTAGTAATTAATATTAATTAATTAGGGACGTACCTTTAGGTGCGTCCCTTTCCTTATATAATGTACCTTAAGGTTGCACCTAGGGGTGGGCACTTTTGCTACACAAAGGTGGCGTCCCTTTCTTTATTTACAAATTACATTCAATTATATTATAATGAAGCATAAGGGAAACCATAGGAGGCAATATTATGATAGATTTTAAGAACTTACAATATAATAGATTTTTATTCTTTGATGGAGCTATGGGAACAATGCTTCAAGGAGAAGGCTTAAAAGCAGGGATGCTACCAGAAGCGTACAATATATTAAATAGTGAATTGATAGTTAATATACATAAAAAGTATCTTAAGGCAGGGGCAGATATAATAACCACCAATACCTTTGGAGCAAATAATTTAAAACTCGTGGGAACAGAATTTTCCTTAGAGGAGATAGTTCATAGTGCTGTTACTCTTGCGAAAAGAGCTATCATGGAAAATGGTGAGGTGGATAAATATGTAGCTTTAGATATTAGTTCTTTAGGAGAATTAATAGAGCCAATGGGTGAAATGAGTTTTGAGAAAGCATATGAGCTTTTTTCTCAAATTGTCATTTGTGGAAGTAAAGCAGGAGCTGATCTAATCCTAATTGAAACTATTTCAGATATATATGAAGCAAAGGCTGCAATTTTAGCTGCCAAAGAAAATAGTAACCTTCCAGTTTTTGTTACAATGACTTTCCAAAGTAATGGAAGAACCTTGACGGGGACAGACCCTGAAACAATGGTTACAATATTAGAGTCCTTAGGAGTTGATGCTTATGGGGTTAATTGTTCCCTAGGGCCAAAGGAACTACTGCCTATTGTTAAGCAAATATTAACATATTCACATAAACCAATTATAGTTCAGCCTAATGCAGGACTTCCAAGGGACATTTGTGGCAAAGTTAATTATGATGTTACGTCTTCAGATTTTGCTTATGCTGTAGAGGAGATGGCAAAGGAGGGAGCCTTAATATTTGGTGGTTGCTGTGGCACGAATCCATCCTATATAGAAGCAATGGTATTAAGACTTAAAGATAAAAACCCAATCCATAAAAACAATAATTATAAAACTACTGTTAGCTCCTATAGCAATACTTTAATTATAGGTGAGGAGGTAGCAATAATTGGCGAAAGAATAAATCCAACAGGAAAGAAGCTTCTGAAGGAAGCACTTAAAAATAATGATCTTGAATACATAGTTAGTGAAGCTATAGATCAAAAAGAAGCAGGTGCAGATATACTTGATATCAATGTTGGCTTACCTGGAATAGACGAAAAGGATATGATGGTTAGGGTTGTAAAAGAGGTTCAAGGCTATGTTAAGCTACCACTGCAAATTGATAGTTCAAATACAGATGCAATAGAAGCAGCAGTGAGGGTTTGCACTGGAAAGCCTATTATTAATTCAGTAAACGGAAATAAAAGTATTATGGGAAAGGTATTCCCTATTGCAGCAAAATATGGAGCCTGCATAGTTGGATTAACTCTAGATGAAAACGGAATCCCTAGTTCAGCAGAAGGGCGATATCAAATTGCTAAAAAAATTGTAGAAACTGCTGAAAGTTATGGAATTCATAGATCACATATTTTAATAGATTGCTTAGTACTTACTGCTTCAGCTCAGCAGGAAGAGGTAATGGAAACAATAAAAGCAATAAGACTAGTTAAAGAAGGGTTAGGGGTTAAAACTATATTAGGGGTTAGTAATGTATCCTTTGGTCTTCCAGATAGGGGTCTACTCAATAGGACTTTTTTATCTATGGCCTTAGGGGCAGGCCTTGATGCGCCTATACTAAATCCTATGGATAAGGAAATGATGGCCACTATTGGAGCTTTTAATGTTTTGTCTGGAGTGGATAAGGAAAGCCAAAAGTTTATTAGGAACGCTTCCTTAGCGAAGCCTGTAGCAGCATCTTCAAATAATAAAGAAACAAAATCCTTAAGGGACGTAATTTTATCCGGTACAGTTGAAGAAGCAACTATTCTAACAACCGAATTGCTCAAGGTTAAATCTTCCATGGAGATAGTTGATGAATACTTTGTTCCAGCTCTTGATGAAGCTGGAAAAAGTTATGAAAGAGGGGATACCTTTCTTCCACAGTTACTAAAGACAGCAGAAATAGTTAAAGCTTCCTTTGATATATTAAAAGCAAATATGAAGGAAACTGAAAAGTCTATTTCAAAAGGAAAAATTATTATTGCAACAGTTAAAGGTGATATTCATGATATAGGGAAAAATATTGTTAAGGTTCTCCTTGAGAACTATGGTTTTGATGTAATAGATTTAGGAAAAGACGTAGCTCCAGAATTAATTCTTGACACTATAAGGAGCAATAATGTTAAATTAATTGGCTTAAGTGCACTCATGACTACTACTGTAAAGAATATGGAGGACACTATTATAATGATTAAAGAAAGTTATCCAGATTGTACAGTTATTGTTGGAGGAGCTGTTTTAAACACCAATTATGCCAAGAAAATAGGCGCAGATTATTATGCTAAAGATGCAAACGAGGCTGTTAAAATTGTGAAAAGCTATTATCAGGCATAGGATTTTTACCATATTAACTTAATAAAGCGTGTTGACTTTTACCCTTTTATTACATATAATTATAGCAACGTTTATAAGTTAAAATAGGTGCTTTTTAATAGAAGATTTTAAAGGAGGCTCATTGGAGGCTCTTTTTTTATAAATATAATAATATACAAAGCGATAACATTTTTTCTATATTATTCTAGGGGGATGGCTATGGAGGAATATGACTTTAGTGTAACTATTATTGGATTAGGGTTGATAGGAGGCTCTTACGCAGAAGCTCTGATGAAATTAAAATTATCAAGTGGAGATTTTAAGCCAAAGTATATATACGGGGTTGATATAAATAAAAACAATATAGAGGAAGCCTTAAGACGAGGTCTAATCGATGAAGGCTATTTAGAAGGAGAGGTTCCTCTAAAGAAATCACATATTTTGATATTGGCTATTTATCCAAGCCATATACCTAGTTTTATAAAAGAAAATATAGAATATATTAAAGCTGGCACCATAATAACGGATACAAGTGGAATAAAGGAAAAACTCCTAGAAGATATGAAATGCATATTACCAAAGGGAGTGTACTTTGTAGGCGGACATCCTATGGCTGGCAAAGAAAAGCAAGGTATACAAATGGCCTCAAGGGATATTTTTACTGGTTGTAATTACATAATTACTCCAAGTGAAAATTCTACTGAGAGTAGTATTGCTATAATTGAAAATATAGCCAGGGCTATTGGAAGTAAAAATGTAATTAGAATATCCCCTAAGCAGCATGACGAAATAATCGCCTATACCAGCCATCTTCCCCACATAATTGCAGTGTCTTTGATGAATAGTAATGATACAGGAATTGATGCCTCTTCCTTTATTGGTGGAAGCTTTAGGGATGCAACAAGAGTTGCAGCTATTAATTTAAAGCTTTGGAGTGAGCTTCTCATAGATAATGGAGAATATATTATAAATCGCTTAGATGCTTTCGACGAGAAGATATCTGAAATACGTGAGGCCATAGTTAAAGGTGATAGGGCACTATTAGAGCATAGGCTTCATAATGGATTAATTAAAGATGGAGAGTGATTTTGTGAGAGAAATAATTCATGTAAATATATTAGGAAATAGTTATGACATAACTATAGATAAGGACTTAATAGCAAACGTCGGTTTGGAAATTAAAAAAATATATTCTGGTGATAAGATAGCAATTGTTACAGATAACAATGTGGATAAAATATATGGAGCAAGAGTTTTTGATAGCTTAATTAATGCTGGTTTTAATGTTTATAAAATCGTTATTCCAGCTGGAGAAAAGAGCAAATGCTTTAAGGTTTTACAAAAGGTATATGAGGAGCTAATAGCCTTTCAAATAAACAGAGGAAATATGATAATAGCATTGGGAGGCGGTGTTGTAGGGGACCTAGCTGGCTTTGCAGCTTCAACATTTTTAAGGGGGATACCTTATACTCAGATGCCCACAAGCTTACTAGCCCAGGTTGATAGTAGTATTGGTGGTAAGGTTGCAGTGGACCTTTCTCAGGGCAAAAACCTTGTTGGTAGCTTTTATCAGCCAAGGGCTGTGTTTATTGATACCCAGGTTTTAGAAACCCTTCCAGAAAGATTTTTATATGATGGGATGGGAGAAGTAATAAAATATGGAGCTTTTAAAGATAAAGATCTATTTAAGCTTTTGCTTAGCCTTAATTCAAAGGAAGAGCTACTAGAAAATATAGGAGTAATAATAAAAGCTTGCTGCTTAATTAAAAGGGATATTGTTGAAATAGATGAAAAGGATATGGGGGATAGAATGCTCCTTAATTTTGGGCATACTATTGGTCATGCTATAGAGAAAATACATAATTATGAAGTTTTTAGCCATGGAGAGGCAATCTCTATTGGAATGTATGCAATTACTAGAAGAAGTGAAGAGTTAGGTATAACTCAAAGGGGAGCTAGTGAAGGTCTTAAAGAAATATTAGAAAAGTACGAACTTCCTATAAGCTTTAAGGGACAAAAGGAAACAGTATCCTCTATTGTTAGTTCAATTAGTGGTGACAAGAAAAATATTGGCAAGAAAATGAATATTATATTATTAAATTCTATTGGTGATGGATTTATAAAAGCTATATACCAAAATGAAATAGATGATTATATAAGCTTAGATTATTAATCTACAGGGGGGATTATAAATGGAACGAGTAAAAGTAAGTTGCAGATCCATTTCAGGGATAATTAAAATACCATCTTCAAAGAGCCTTTCTCACAGAGCTATTATTGCAGCTTCTATTGGCGAAGGGACATCTAAGATAGGTAACATTACTTATTCAGAGGATATAGAGGCTACAATTACCTCCTTAGAAGCCTTTGGAGTAAGTATAGAAAAAAATGACGATAATTTATTCATAAAAGGAAATGGAGATATATTTGAACTAACTGAAGATACAGAAACTCCTATTAAAGTAAATTGTGGGGAATCAGGTTCCACCTTAAGATTTCTTATACCCTTAGCAGCTTTAACTGGACGAAGGGTTATACTTAATAGAAGGGGAAGGTTAAGGGAAAGACCCATAGATCCTTTTCTTAAAATATTTGATGAACAAAATATATATTATGATAATTTAGGAGAATCCTTAATTCTAGAAGGTAGATTAAAACCTGGAGAATATAAAGTTCCAGGAAATATAAGTTCTCAATTTATAACCGGTCTTCTATTTGCACTTCCACTCCTAGAAGAAAATTCAAAAATAATTATAACCACAGAACTTGAGTCAAAGAGCTATGTGGATTTAACCTTAGATGTTTTAAAAACCTTTTCTATAAATATAGTGAATAAAAACTATAAGGAATTTAAGATAAATGGAAGACAACACTATAAAGCTAAGGATATTATTGTGGAGGGGGATTTCTCCCAGGCAGCTTTTTTTCTAGCAGCAGGAGTATTATCAGAGGGAGATAAAACAGTAACTGTTACAGGAATAAATACTAATTCCCATCAAGGAGATATGGTAATAGTAGATTTGATAAAAAAAATGGGAGGAAGGTTGGAAGTCAATGAAGATTCAATAAAGGCATATCCTTCAAAGCTTAAGGGTATAACTATGGATGCTTCAGAATGTCCTGACCTTGTGCCAATTATGGCGGTTCTAGGAGCTTTAAGTGAAGGAACTACAGAAATAGTAAATGCTGGAAGGCTGAGGATGAAGGAATCAGATAGGCTTAAGGCAATTGCTAAAGAGTTAAATAATATAGGTGCAAAAGTTTTAGAAAAAGAGGACGGTTTACACATAGAAGGGAAAAGTAATTTGGAGGGGGGAAGCGTAGACAGTTGGAAAGATCATAGAATTGCAATGGCAATGGCGGTAGCATCCTTAAAAGCTAAGGAGCCTATCATTATATCAAATAGTCAAGCTGTAAATAAATCTTACCCTGAATATTTTAAGGATTTTTCCACCTTAGGTGGGATTGTAGAATATATCAACTAGAATAAGGAGGAAAAATAATGGGAGGAACATGGGGAAAAAAGATTACCTATTCTATATTTGGTGAATCACATGGACCAGCAATTGGTATAACAATAGATGGATTAACATCAGGCTTAGAAATTGATATAGAAAAAGTAAAAACAGAAATGAAAAGAAGAGCCCCAGGACAAAGCGAATTAACAACAAGTCGAGTTGAAGGGGATGAATTTGAGATACTTAGTGGCTTTTTTAATCGAAGGACTACAGGTACCCCCCTAACTTGTATAATTAGAAATACAAGTCAACATTCCAAAGATTATGATCAGTTAAAGGATGTTTTAAGACCAGGTCATGCAGATTATTCTGGCAGAGTAAGATATTCAAATTTTAATGACTATAGAGGAAGTGGCCATTTTTCAGGTAGAATTACAGCCCCCTTAGTTTTTGCAGGAGCTATCGCAAAACAAATTTTACTTAAGAAGGGTATTCTAGTTGGAAGTCATATTTTGACTATAGGAAATAACAAAGATACATGTTTTGACCCATTATCAATATCTGAAGATCTAATTAAACAATTAGCAGCTAAGGCTTTCCCAGTTATTGATGAAGAGATCTCAAGTACAATGAAAGCTTCAATTCTAAAAGCTAAGGGAGAAGGGGATTCGCTTGGAGGAATAATTGAAGCAGTAATAATCAATATTCCACCAGGAATTGGGGATCCTTTCTTTGATTCTTTAGAGAGTACCATAGCTCATCTCATGTTTTCTGTTCCAGCAGTTAAAGGCTTGGAGTTTGGTAGAGGCTTTGAGATAACTAAGTTAAAAGGTTCAGAGGCTAATGATTCTATTTATATAGATAAAGGTACAATTAAGACAAGGACAAATAATAATGGGGGAATAATAGGTGGTATAACAAATGGTATGCCAGTTGTTTTTAAAGTAGCTTTAAAACCAGCAGCATCCATAGAAAAAGAGCAAAATACTATAAATTATACTACTATGGAGGATACTAAACTTATAGTTAAGGGAAGACATGATGCTTGTATACTTCAGAGGGCTGTCCCAGTGGTGGAAAGTGTTGCTGCCATAGCTGTACTTGAACTTATAGATTAGATGGGGGGTAGGCATGGATAGTAAATACAATTTAGAGGAATTACGGGATAATATAGATAAGGTAGATAATAGTTTAATGGAACTATTTCATAAGCGTATGGAAATGGTTAAAAAAGTTGCTTTATATAAAATGGAAAATGGAATTGCAATACTGAACGAAAAAAGGGAAGAAGAAGTTATTAAGAAAAATCTGAGCCTATTAAAAGTTCCAGAGATTGAAGAATATGCCCAGGAGTTTCTAGAACAGTTGATGAGGGTAAGCAGAGAATTTCAACTTTCTTTAATCAAGGATGAAAAAGAAAAATACATCAAAAGCGAACCAAAAACTTTAACTCTTGGATTTTATGGAGTGAAAGGGTCTAACACAGATTTGGCTATGCGAGAGTATTTTGGGGATAAGCAAAAAAGCTTAAGCTGCAGGGAGTTTGAAGATGTTTTTATTGCTTTAAAAAATAACCAGATTAATTATGGGGTTGTACCAATAGAAAATTCCTCCACAGGTGCTATAGTTGACGTATATGACCTGCTAAATGAATATGATTTTTATATAACTGGAGAAATATGTATAAAAATAAACAATAATCTTATGGCGGTGACTGGCGCTTCGCTTGACACTATAGAAGAGGTGTATTCTCATCCACAGGTTTTCTTGCAATCAAAGGATTTCTTAAGAACTCATCCAAATTGGAAACTAATTCCTTATCATGATACTGCAAAAAGTGCTGAGTTTGTTCATCATAGTAACAATATAAAAATGGCGGTTATAGCAGGAAAAAGATTTTCAGAAATTTATGGCTTGAATATATTAAAAGCAAATATTAATACAGCAAAAAGCAATACTACTAGATTTGCGATCATTGGAAAGTTACCTTTAGTATCAGAGGAATGTAATAAAGTAAGCGTTATATTTGCGACGCAACATAAGGCAGGGTGCTTATTTAACGTTTTAAGACATTTTGCAGAAAATTCTATAAATCTATTGAAGATTGAATCTAGACCTATGAAAAATAAAACTTGGGAATACTTCTTTCATGTAGATTTTGAGGGTAATCTTAAGGAGGAGAAGGTGGAGGTAGCCTTAAAGCTAATTAAGGAAAATAGCCACTATTTTAAGATCTTAGGTAACTATGTAAAACATAGTTAACTATATGAAGCATAGTTAATTTTTTATGGAGTTGATTTAATGACAGGATTATATGGACTTTTAGGGGGGAAATTATCTCATAGTATGTCCCCACAGATCCATTCATTGATATTTAAAGAATTAAATATAGATGGAAGCTATCTTTTATTCGAACTGGGGAAAGAGGAAGTAAGTAATGCAATAAAAGGCCTTAAAGCTATCAAAGCTAAGGGGATAAATGTCACTATACCTCATAAAATCACGGTGCTACAGGAACTTGATGAAGTTAGCCAGGAAGCCATAAAGCTAGGCGCTGTAAATACTATTTGTTTTAGAGAGGGGAAAACTCTTGGATATAATACTGATTATTATGGATTTGGCTTAACCCTGAAAAGAAACAATATAGTTATAGCTGGTAAAATTGCAGTTATATTAGGTAGTGGGGGAGTCTCTAAAACAGTCTTTTATTATCTGTTAGATAAGGGTATTAAAAACATATGGATAGTGGTTAGAGACAAATATAAAGAAGATATAAATATATCTTGGATAAATCAGTTATCCAAGGAGGAAGCTTATTTAGTGAAGCTTATAGAGTATTCAGATTTGGTTAATTTAGATAAGGTAGATTTACTTATAAATTGCACTCCTTGCGGAATGTATCCCGCGTCTTTAAACCAAGCTCCTGTGGGCATTGATATTCTTAGTAAATTTTCTTTTGTTGTAGATCTTATATATAATCCGGAAGAAACCTTATTATTAAAAAATGCTAAAGAACTTAATATTAAGGCAGTTAATGGTTTATATATGTTGGTGGCCCAAGCAGTCGTGGCAGAAGAATTATGGAATGGTATAAGCTTAAATAAAGAGTTTATTGATAAGATATATCAGAAAATATATTCGGAGTGTTATAAGAAAATGGAGGACTTAAATGAAATTTAAGAACTTAGCTTTAATTGGTATGCCAGGAAGTGGCAAATCCTTGATAGGAAAGCAATTAGCTACAGAAATAGGCAGGGAATTCATTGACATAGATGAGGAAATAGTTAAAAAGCAGGGTAAAAGTATAAAGGATCTTTTTATTATGGGGGAAGAAAGCTTTAGGGAGATAGAGCAGGAGGTTTTAAAGGAGTTTTCTTTAAAAGAAAATTTAATTATAGCCACTGGTGGAGGTATTATCAAAAGATATGAAAATGTAAGAGAGCTTAAAAAGAATTCTATTATTATATTTATAGATAGACCCTTAGAGGACATATTAAAGGACATAGATACAGATACTAGACCCTTATTAACTGAAGGTAAGGAAAAATTATTTAAGCTTTATGAAGAACGGTATCAACTTTATATTCTATATTGCGACATAATAATTAAAAATGATAAAGATGTTAACAGCGCTGTGGATAAAATATTAACACAAATATAGCCGATTAAATCTATATTTATGTGGATGAATGTGCATATATATAAGAGTTATCAACAAGTTATCCACACAGCTGTGTATAACTGAACATTCGTTCTAACAAAATGTTACAAATTTTTTTATAAAAAAGGGAGATTAAAGGAAATATTATGGAAAAAATAAGAATATTGTTGATTAACGGACCTAATATTAATTTTACAGGTATAAGAGAAAAAAATGTTTATGGAAATAAGAATTATAGTGAAATATGTAAATATATTATGGGAGAAAGCGAACATATAGGAAGGGAAGTAAATAAAGAAATCGATCTTGAGATAGTGCAAAACAATATAGAAGGAGAATTAATAAACATAATTCAAGGTGCTTATAATGTATATGATGGGCTAATTATTAATCCAGGGGCATATACCCATTACAGTATAGCCCTGTATGATGCAATAAAATCCGTAGGCATAAAAACTATTGAGGTTCATTTAAGCAATATTCATGCAAGAGAAGAATTTAGAAGAAAATCTGTTACAGCGGCTGCTTGTGTAGGACAGATTTGTGGTTTTGGACCCCTTGGATATATCCTAGCATTAAGGGCAATCCTTAACCTAACTGAAGATTAGAAATTAATAATATTGGTATAAAAAATATTCGGATTAAGGGGTGAATCTAAATGAGGAAACAAAAGAAAATTGGTTTTGGAAGCCTTTCAATAGTTCTTTTTTTTGTTGGAGTTTTATTTGCTTTAAGCTTCGACGGGGTTAACTGTATTGACGATAAAATATTTAAGCTATTTAATTTGGAAACTTGGTCGAATAATGGAATAGGTTTCCATTATTCCTTAGTTATTTCAATATTAATATTTCTATTAAGTCAATTTATTGGAAAGAAAAATAAAAAGGATTTGGGTGCTATCATGGGTAGAAATCTATCCTTTTTCTTTGGACCCTTTATGGTAATCATGGTGGTTATTATGGGCTTAATTAATAGATGAGAGGAGCACATATATGTCTAAAAGCTTTGAAATAAGAAAGATAAGGAAAGAAGAACGAGTTATCGCATCTAAAATACAATCTATATCCTTTAATTCTGGAGGTGACTTTAAACCCTTAGACGCAGAACCTACCAAGCTTACTAAAGGGTATGAGAATTGTAGAGCTGCCTTTAATGAAGAGGGCAAAATGTGTTCATGTTTTGAACTAATCCCTTTTGAGGCAATTTTCCAAGGTAGTAAGGTAAAAATTGCAGGAATTGGGGGAGTAGCATCCCTTCCAGAGGAAAGGAAAACCGGATTTATAAGGGAAATATTTAAAGCTTCCTTTAAGGAGATGAAGGAAAATAATCAAATTTTATCGTTCCTATATCCTTTTTCTCATGTTTATTATAGAAAATTCGGATATGAAGCAGCTATGAAAAGAAGCACCTGGAGGATTCCACTAACTTCCTTTAGCTGTTTTAAAAGCCAAGGGAAAGTAAAAATGTATATACCGAATGAGTCTAGGAAGGATATTGAAGACATATATAATGTTTTTATTATTGATAAAAATATGTCCCTAGTTAGAGATGATGCTCTATGGGATAATCATATAGGAAGAGATCCTTATAAAAACAATGAATACACATATGTATGGTATAAAGACAATGGAGAAGCTGGAAGTTATATTACCTTTAAAGCTGTTAGAAGAGAAACTTTTAATGTGAATATGCAGGTTAAAGAGCTAATTTGGAAGGATAAGCTTTCATTGCTAGGTATTCTTGGATTTCTTAAGAGCTTTGTTCCTAGCTATGTAGACTTTATATGGGAAGCCTCAGAATTCTTTAATTTAAGTCACCTCTTCCTAGAGCCTTATGATGTGAAATTGGAAAAGAGTTCTGCAGGAATGAGCAGAATTGTAGATTTAGAAAAGGTTTTAAAGCTTTATTTTTCATCTGTTAGCAAATTAATAAATAGTGGAGAAATAACGCTGCAGGTAGAAGATACCTTCTTAGATTGGAATAAAGGTATCTATAAGGTATCCTGGAAAGCTGGAGTTGTAGAAATATATAAGGAAGACGGTATTGTAGATATTAGCTTAAGCATACAAAGACTAACTCAGCTGCTTACAGGCTTTGCAGATTTATCTGATTTTATCTATAATGATGATGTTAAGATATTAGGAAAATACGATCTTCTTCTGAGTGTTTTTAAGAAAAAGGATGTTTTTCTTAATGATTATTTCTAGACTTTATTTTTTAATAAAAAATTAAAATTATCCTTTATATAACTAAGTAGTATTTCGGCTATAAAGGTATGACCCTCAGAATTTGGATGTATACCATCAGAACATAAAAGTTTACTATAATTAGAGGTTTTAAGAAAGGCTCCCCTGATATCAATCATTGGAGTTCTAGTATATATAGCAACCTCTGAAATTACCTGGTTGTAAGTATTATGCCAATTAAACAAGGTATCCTTTGAACCTAACCAATTTAGTATGTTTTCTTTTGACTTAGAATCATCCTTTGAAATCCAATTAAAATACTTTAGAGGATCTAAGGGCGGGAGCGTAAGCAATATAGGTTTAATATTGGAGGAAGTAAAAGCTTTTATCATTTCTATAAGGGTATCTTTAAATAAGAATATATCAGTATTTGGCTTATGTAGTTCTTCTGGGTTGGTTGCTATTTCAGCCCAATTAAAATTACAATCATTTCCTCCAAATTCTATTAGAACAATATCAGGAGTTTTTCGGATAACATCACTATATAGTTTAGTCATACCCCTGCTGATGGTACTACCAAATTTGCCAGCATTATAAATTGTGCCTTTTATACTATCACTTACTATATTAATAAAGTTATCTTTAAGGGTTGTATATTTTTTATCCTCACTGTTATAAATAACCCCTTTTGTTATAGAATCTCCATAGGCTACTATTACATAATCTTTTTCTTCCATTTGATACATCTCCTAATTGTTGAACTTAAGTAGCTGACAATATTGAATGTTCTAAGAACCATTTATATAAATCTATATTTCGGTAGGTTTCCTCCCAAACATTGTGATGACCTACAGGGTAGATTGTAAAGCTTACCTTAGCTCCATATTTATTTAAAGAACTAACCATTTCTTCTGTTTCGTGAAGTTTAACAATTTTATCCTTAGCTCCATGAAATGTCCAAATAGGAATATGGGATATAAATTTAGCAAGGTTCGGATTACCCTCCCCACAAATTGGAGCGATTGCAGCAAATTTATCTGGGTGCATCATAGATATATACCAAGTACCATTGCCTCCCATGCTATAGCCTGTTAAGTAAATTCTTTTAATATCTACGCAGTAACTTAAAGCTATAAAGTCAATAAGATCTATCACAAAGTCGCTTTCTTTTATCCAAAAAGAAGTCTTAGGACATTGAGGCGATAGAACTATAAAAGGTAAGTTCATACCTTCTTCTATTTCCTTAGGGAGACCTGCTGCTTTAAGCTGGTCAATATTATTGCCCCTTTCATCTGCACCATGGAGGCAAACTATTAAAGGCCAATTTCTATTTTTATCATAATCCTTGGGAAAATATAAAAGATAGTCTAAATCAGATTCTTTATGAACATTGGATTTATATACGTAGCTTTGTTGCATAAATATGCCTCCAATCTAATTGTCTCATTTATTTATTATAATTATACAGCAAAATAATTATTTTTACTAAAGGACTGTAAGTTTAGGGTTATTCTTGATAAATTATCTAGTGGATAGTATAATACATAAACTAAAGTATTTTAATGAAGAACACGAGGAGAGGTATTTTAATGGAAAATAAAATGGTAGTTCCTTCAATATTACCAGGTTTTATGGAATTGTTGCCTGGAGATCAGATTGCTTTTAATGGCATGATGGATATAATCCGTAAGAATTATGAAAAATATGGTTTTGTTCCTATAGACACACCGGTTATTGAGAAATCCGAAGTCCTTCTTGCTAAAGGTGGGGGAGAAACTGAAAAGCAAATATATCGCTTTAATAAGGGAGACTCGGACCTTTCTTTAAGATTTGATTTAACGGTGCCTTTAGCTAGGTATGTTGCTGAGCATATGGGACAGTTAACCTTTCCCTTTAGAAGATATCAAATAGGTAAGGTTTATAGGGGAGAAAGAAATCAAAAGGGTAGGTTTCGTGAATTTTATCAATGCGATATAGACATTATAGGGAAGGGAAAACTAAATATTATAAATGATGCAGAAATACCAAGTATAATATATTCTACCTTTAAGGAATTAGGGTTTGATTCCTTCACTATTCGTATAAATAATCGTAAAGTATTGAACGGATTTTTTGATTCACTTAATATTACTGATAAAGCCGAAATCTTGAGGACTATTGATAAAATAGATAAGATTGGAGTGGAAGGTGTTAAAGAAGATCTAGAGAATTTAAATATTGATAAGTTAATAAGTGAAAAAATATTAGAATTCGTAAGTGTTAAAGGAACAAATGAAGAGATTTTATCATACCTATACAATCTTAAAATTGAGAATGTTGAATTTATGGATGGACTTGAGGAATTATCAAAGGTTGTATTTTATATAGCCCAGTTTGGAGTTCCTGAAAAAAACTTTTTAATTGATTTAAAGATAGCTCGAGGCCTTGATTATTATACTGGAACTATATATGAGACTATTTTAAATGATTATCCGAGTATTGGTTCGGTTTGCTCTGGAGGAAGATATGATAATTTGGCGGAGTACTATACTAAAAATAAATTGCCAGGGGTAGGGATATCCATTGGGCTAACAAGACTTTTTTATCAGCTTAGGGAAGCGAATATGCTTAAAGCAAGTAAAGGTTCTACCCTTTCAAAGGTACTTGTGATTCCTATGGATGATAGCTCCATAGCATATTCTATAAATGTTTGTAAAGATCTTAAAGATAAAGGAATTATATGTCAGGTGTACTTCGAAGAGGGTAAGCTTAAGAAAAAGCTTAGTTATGCTAATATGTTAGGTGTTCCTTATGTTATCTTGATAGGAAGTCAAGAGATGGAAAGTAAAATACTTGCTCTTAAAAACATGTTTGATGGCACCTCGGAAACTGGAACTATAGAAGAATTAATAGAAAAGGTAAAGTAAAAGGAATGGTGACATACCTTTAGGTGTGTCACCAAATGAAGGAGCAAGCTATCTTACAAATTCTATGTTTAAACTTTCAGCTACCTTTCTTATGTTTGAGATAGCAAGATTATATTCTTCTGCTGTATTTAAATGTTCTACCATGATAGGGGTATCGGGGTTTAGCTTATTTAACTCTGTTAGTAAAGTATCAAAGGATAAACCACCAGTACCTGGTATAGCCTCATCAAGGTGCACTGTAAGCTTCCCTGACAATATTGTATCCTTGGCATGACAGCTCTTTATGTATGGTCCAAGTTTCTCAAACCATTCCAATATTAAGGCCTTATTGTTAAAATAATTATTTGGACTATTTATTACATTTACTATATCAAGGTGAGCAGCAAACTGCTTTCTGTCTATGGCTTTTATTAGCTTAAGAAAAGAATCAGCTGTGTCAGGATACATAAAGGGCATTGGTTCCAATGAAAAAAAAGTATGTTTAGGATTTACAGTATCAATTATTTCCTGAGTAGTTTTAACAATTAAATCAAAGGTTTCCTCAGTAAGATTATCCTTGTCTGGACCGTCCCACTGTTCACCTCTTGATCCTGAGATATTGACACAACATATAGCACCTAACTTATCTGCTAGAGCTAACTGCTTTTTGATATATTCTATAGCAGCATCTCTGATTTCTTTGTTTCTGCTCATAGGATTACACCAAGCGCCTACTTCGGCTATTATAATGTTCGCATCAGCTGCAGCTTTCCTATAGCTTTCTATAACTATATTGGAAGCATCATTATTAACTGGACAATAAGCAGCACTGTAGCCTAAGGTTTTTAGTTCCTTAACCCATGCTTCCGGAGTTGCGGTATTGTTTATAACTGGTCCACCTAGTCTCATAATTTACCCCACCTTTTAATAATTTTATTTAAGTTGATTATAGCATTTCCAGCTTATATGTGAAATGGAGAAAATTATACTATATTGATAAACAGGAGGACAAAAATGTCAGTAGCTAAAATGCCAAGAATTCTTGATATTTTAAATCCCGCAGACTTTTATTTGTATTACGAAGCAATATATAGAGAGTGTGAATTAAATGACTGTACGATTTCAGGTGATGGAGAAAAGATTGCTTTAAAGCAAATGATATTTAGGAATGTATGCTTTAAAGAGGCCTGTTTAAGATACAGTGATATTGTCGATGTAATATTTATAAATTGCGACCTATCAAATATAGATTTTAGAGATAGTAGTATCCATAGAACAGAATTTATTGATTGCAAAATTTTGGGGACAAGCTTTACTGATACTAGCCTTGTAAGTGTAGCCTTTAAAAATTGCAATGGTAAGTACACTAATTTTAGATTTTCTAAATTGAAAGATGTGGAGTTTGAAAAAGTAAGCCTTGAAAGCTCTGACTTTTTAAATTCAAAGTTTACTAAAGTAAAATTTAAGGAAGCAAATCTTACCCTTAGCCAATTTTCTGGAACCTCTTTAATGGGGATAGACTTTACGAGTAGTGTTATAGATGGGATTAATGCTAGAGTTGAAGATATAAATGGAGTTGTAATAACCATTATGCAAAGCGTTGAGATAGCAAAAATTGTTGGTGCAGTTATAAAAGTATAAAATCTAAAGATCCATTTTGATATTGAAGGGCCTGATATTGAAAATAAAGATCACTCCTTGAAAGTATAACGGGTTTTTTATAGAGGTGCAAAAGATGAATTCGCATTAGTTTTATCATAATGATTTACAAGAAAATATTCTCAATAAATTTATCTAATCGCATTAAAAATCACAGGTTATCACCTGTGATTTTTATAACACCTAAATATAGCTATTCTTCAACTACCTTAACAATTAATTAGCCTTTTAAGAATATTGTTCATCTATGCCCATATAAGAACATATTACCATATTTATACAATAAGATATAGCAATTATTTTTTCACCTGAATATGTAAAATGTAAATTAAAAAACTTAAAATTGATTGTACTTAGATTTAACATCGAATTTAACATTGATTGTACTTAGATTTAACATCGAATTTAACATTGATATTAGCACATGTAATAAATTTATTGCAGTTGCTAATATTGATGTCAATTTTAGTGCTAAATATAGGAAATATTAAGTGCGGATATATTGTAACCCTTGCAATATAACGATTTAAAGGCTATGTGAATTTAATAATTCTACATAGCCTTTTTAGTGTCATATTCATTGATAAATTAGAAATTTCACCTCTAATAAAAACCCGTTATTGAAAGTATATAGGAGTGATTTTTATTTTATATTATTGTTCTTTTTGAATAATATAACCGTATTTTAATTCATCTTTGAATAGTTCATATATAAAACTTGGACTTTCTTTATACAACCCTGTTTCCACATCTGATATCTTTTCAAATATTCGAGAATTATATACAATCTGCATAGATTTTTGAATGCTATATTCTTCATCTTCACACAAAAACTTTATTAATTCTTGGGTAATACCTTCAATTAGTTCTTTTATTGTATTCATATTACTTACTCCTTAATTAGATACTTTAACACTTTTTCAGTATGAAAAGAATATTGATTTGAAAACTTCTTGTATTTCATTTCTTTAACCAATATATTAATATCTATTAAGCCTCTTGTAAAAGTCCTAAACAACAAAGCCAGATCATCATCAGCAACAGGTCCAACTACTAAATCGTACTTATTGTCATTATTACAATTTAAACTATTATTATTGGTGAATTTTCTATCTCTATTATTTAGTACAAAGACTGCCCATTCTTCTGTAGGTGCTTCAAATTTTTTAATATTTAATTCATTAGAATTATAAATATACTCATTAAAATCAAATTTTAGAAATAATCATGTTAGAGCCATGATACAATTTCATATTAAATTTCCCCCATTGTTTTTTGCAATTATAACAATATCATCTATTGCATCTTTAATGCTTAAGGTATGTTCAACTATATAATTTTCGCTCAGGAATTTTATTGCATTATATTTAAATAAATAATTAAAAGCATCCTTATAGTTCATAATGAATCTTTCTGCAAACTCATTCACGCATACTACCATATAGTCTATTTTGTTTCTGTCTTCCCTACTCAAATAATCACCTTCATTTAAAAATATTTTTAATAATCTAACAATATTATATCATAATTTATATTCATTATCTTCTGCAATATACGTTTAGTCTAATCTTTTAAGTTATACGAGAACCTAGATTTGACACGCTTACAAGGATGCACTAGAATAAACAAGTACTTAATAAATATAAGACAGTTCGTAACCATCCTGTCTATAAAAAAAACTAGGAGGCTTCATATGAAATTAAACACTAGAAAACTTGCCTTTTCAGGCATGATAGCAGCATTATACTGGGCGCTAACTGTTTGGCTTTCAGTTTTCAGCTACGGTCCAATTCAATTTAGGGTATCGGAAGCTCTAACTATTTTACCGTTTTTTTCTCCATATTTTATTCCAGGCTTATTTGCTGGTTGCTTTTTATCAAATATTTTTAGCCCGGTTGGAATCGTAGACATAATATTTGGATCATCAGCTACCTTGATCGCTGCAATTTTAACTTATTTAATAGGCAGAACAAATATTAAATTTAAAAAGTATTTAGCACCTATGCCCCCTGTTTTAGTTAATGCTTTAATAATAGGCTGGGAGATTAATAAGGTTTATGGTGCACCTTTTATAATAGCTTTTATTGAGGTTGGCTTCGGTGAACTTGTAGTTTGCTATTTAATTGGGTTACCACTTTTGCTATTTATAGAAAAGAACAAAATATTAAAAAAGTATATTTGTTGATATAGGAGATGCTATTATGTTCACTGGAAATAAGATAAGGCTTAGGGAATATATGAAAGAAGATGCACCCCTTGCTCAGAAATATCTTAATGATCCTGAAATAAAAAGACTTTTAAATCCAAGGATTCCCTTTCCTATAACTTTAGAAGAGGAACATAAATGGTTGGAATTTAACTCCTTATCTAAGGACAAGTATAGTTTCGCCATAGAAAGCTTAGAAGATAATAGGTATATAGGCGGCTGCGGCTTAAATGATATTGATTGGAAAAACAGTGTGGCTACAATTGGTATATTTATAGGGGATAAAACTTTATGGGATAAAGGGTACGGAACAGATGCTATAAAGGTTTTAATCAGCTTTATTTTTGGACAGATGAATATAAATAAAATTAAGTTAAATGTATATTCCTTTAATACTAGAGCTATAAAAGCTTATGAAAAATGTGGCTTTGTAAGAGAGGGTATACTAAGACAGGAACTATTTAGAGATGGCAAATACCATGACGAATGGATAATGGCTATTTTAAAGGAAGATTATATTAAATAAATTATCATTCTGGGACATGCAATATGGCGTGTCTCTTTTTATTTATCGTTCTAAGCTGAACAGTGACACACCTGCATCAGATGTTATGATAATGTCTGCTACTTTCGAGAGTGGGAATTGTCTTTAGATAATTTTTGTTTGGTAGGCAGGTATGTCACTGAAATGACAATCATCTTTTTGTCGTAAATACGTTCATGTCCTTGGAATTAAATATAGTTAATATAAACTTTTTAATTGAGCATAATAATAAGAAAGTATGACAGAAAGGATGAAGCTAATGAGAAAACTAGCCCTATTATTTTTAGCTATGTTTATGCTGGTAGGATATATATCTCCTTATAGTAAGCAATATGTAAATACAAAATATCATATTGGATTTGAATATCCTAGCTCTTTTACTCAAAACACAAAATATGTTAATAGATTTGAAGGAAAGGATGGATTTTTTCAATTTGATGCATTAAAAGGAGAAGGGACTATCGAAAAGGTAGCTTCCTATGAGGCTTTTAGTGATCTGAAGCCTTATGGCGAAAGCCCTGAGATAGAGAAAAGTATCTTAGATGGGCAAGAGGCCATACTCATTATTCCCTCTAAGGATCAAAACATTGAAATGAAGGGGCAGGCTGCCTTTATCGTTAAATATGCTAAGCCAATAACTATAAACCCTGAAAGTTTTAATTATTTCATTTTATGGGCGGATAAAGACCATATTAGAAAAATAGTAAACAGTCTACATTTTATTTAAAGCCTATATATTTTTAACTTTAATACTCTAAATAAGTATGTTATAATTTAAATACGAACTATTTTTATATAATATAAAAAAATGTTCGTAAAAAGAACTGAGGGGAGATAAAATGAGGGATAAGGTAAGAAGGCTATTTGTAGAAAAAAAAGATGGATTTAATGTAGAAGCCAAGGGACTTTATGCAGATTTAAAGGAGAATTTAGGGATTAGTTCCCTTAAAGCAGTTAGAATTATAAATAGATATGATATCTCTGGAATTGAAGATAAAGAATTCGAAAAGTCTATAGGTATTATATTTTCCGAGAAAACGGTAGATATAGTTTATAGGGAAGATTTAAATATTTCAAAGGAAAACAAAATTTTTGCTATTGAGTTGTTACCAGGTCAATATGACCAAAGAGCTGATTCAGCAGCACAATGCCTTCAGATATTGACTGGAAAAGAAAGATCAGATATTGCTACAGCTAAGGTAATAGTATTGGCTGGGAGTATATCAGAAACAGAATTTAAAAGTATAAAGTCTTATTGTATCAATGCTGTTGATTCTAGGGAGGCTAATTTAGATAAGGTAGAATCCCTTTATATAGAACAGGTAACTCCAAAGGATGTTGCAATTTTACAAGGATTTATAAACTATAGTGAAGATAAATTAGAAAGCTTTATGAAGGAAAATAGCTTTGCCATGAGCTTTAAAGACTTAATGTATTGTCAAAAATATTTTAAGAGTGAAGCTAGAGACCCTAGTATAACTGAAATTAAGGTTATTGATACATATTGGTCTGACCATTGCAGGCATACAACTTTTATGACTAAAATAAACAATGTCAAAATCGAAAAAGGTAAATATAATAAAGTTATAGAGACAGCTAATAATGAATATCTAGACACAAGAGCTTATGTTTATGGAGAAAAAAATCGTGATATTACTTTAATGGATCTTGCAGTGATAGGAATGAAGGAGTTAAAAAAGAGAGGCTTACTAGAGGATTTAGATGTCTCTGAGGAAATAAATGCTTGTAGTATTAAGGTTGATGTAGATGTGGATGGTGAAACAGAAAAATATCTAATTATGTTTAAGAATGAAACCCATAATCATCCTACTGAAATTGAGCCATTTGGTGGAGCAGCTACCTGCCTTGGAGGAGCAATTAGAGATCCTTTATCTGGAAGAGCCTATGTTTATCAGGCTATGAGAGTAACCGGAAGTGGGGATCCTAGGACAGCTTTTGAAGATACAATTGGTGGTAAACTTCCTCAAAGAAAGATAACTCTTGGGGCAGCCCATGGATATAGCTCCTACGGAAATCAAATTGGACTAGCTACAGGGCAGGTAACTGAGGTATATGATGAAGGTTTCGTTGCTAAAAGAATGGAAATTGGAGCTGTTATAGCTGCTGTTCCAGCAGAAAATGTAGTGAGGGAGGTGCCAGTGGTAGGGGACCTTATTATACTTGTTGGAGGAAGAACTGGTAGGGATGGTTGCGGTGGCGCAACGGGCTCTTCCAAGGAACATAACGAAGAATCAATAATAAACTGCGGAGCAGAAGTGCAAAAGGGTAATCCTCCTACAGAAAGAAAAATTCAAAGACTTTTTAGGAATAAGGCAGTAAGCACTTTAATTAAAAGATGTAATGATTTTGGCGCAGGGGGAGTTTCCGTTGCAATTGGAGAGCTAGCTGAGAGTCTTGATATAGACTTAGATTTAGTTCCTAAAAAATATGATGGGCTTGATGGAACTGAACTGTCTATTTCAGAGTCACAGGAAAGAATGGCAGTAGTTGTTGATAAGCAAGCTGTAGAGAGCTTTATTAAATATGCCCAGGAGGAAAATCTAGAGGCGGTGGTGGTGGCAACTGTAACAGATACAGGTAGGCTTAGAATGCTTTGGAGAAACAAGGTTATTGTTGATATAAATCGAGATTTTTTAAATACAAATGGAGTTAAACAAGAAACCGATGTAATAATTGAAATGCCAGAGGAGAAAAGCTATTTTGATATGTCCCTATTAAAGGAAGATGATTTAAAATCCAACTGGTTAAATAATCTTAAAAGGTTAAATGTATCCAGCCAAAAGGGATTGGCTGAAAGATTTGATAGTACCATAGGCGCAGGAACGGTTTTAATGCCTTTTGGAGGAAAATACCAAGAGACACCCATAGAAGCTATGGTAGCTAAGATCCCCTTGCTAAAAGGCAACACAAGCACCGCAACGGCTATGTCCTTTGGATATAATCCTGAAATAGGTAAATGGAGTCCCTTCCATGGAGCTATTTATTCAGTAGTTGAGGCAGCAGCTAAAATTGCCGCTACTGGAGGAGATACGGAAAGGATAAGATTGACCTTTCAGGAATACTTTGAAAGACTAGGAAACAATCCGGAAAAATGGGGTAAGCCATATAGTGCTTTACTTGGATCTTTATATGCTCAGAAAAAGCTATCCATACCAGCAATTGGTGGGAAGGATAGTATGTCTGGAACCTTTATGGACATAAACGTACCTCCTACACTTGTAGCCTTTGCAGTTGATACAATGGATGTTAACAAGGTTATATCATCAGAATTTAAAAATGTAAATAGTAAGGTAATTATGGTTAAATGTCCTAGAGATAATATGGATATGCCTGATTTTGATGCATTAAAAGCTAATTTTAAGTTAATTTCAGAGCTTAATAAAGAAGGAGTTATATTGGCAGCTACTACAATTAAGGCTGGTGGTATTGCTGAGGCGGTAAGCAAGATGTCCTTTGGTAATAAAATAGGTATTAAGCTAGCTGATGCTTTAGAAATAAAAGATTTGTTTATGCCAGATTATGGCTCGGTAATTCTCGAGTTAAAGGAACATAGTTTATTGAAAGTTAATATAAAGGAATATGTATATATTGGAGAAACAATAAAAGAAAAAACAATAACAACTCATAATATTACTATTAGCCTTAAAGAGGCTTTAGAAGCTTGGCATGAACCCTTAGAAAAAGTATTTCCTACTAAAGCTGAAGAAATTAAGAGTAAGATAGTTACAAGTTTATATAATGGTAGTATTATTAATTCCAAAATAAAGGTAGCAAGACCTAGGGTATTAATACCTGTATTTCCTGGTACGAATTGTGAATATGATTCTATGAGAGCCTTTGAAAAGGCAGGAGCAATAGTAGAAACAATAGTGGTTAGAAATTTAACCTCCTTAGATGTAGAAGAATCTGTTGAAAGAATGCTGAAGGGAGTTAAGACTTCTCAAATAATAATGTTCCCTGGAGGCTTTAGTGCTGGGGATGAACCAGAGGGTTCAGGTAAGTTTATAGCAGCCTTTTTTAGAAATCCTAAGCTACTGGAAGAAGTAACTAATTTTATAAAATACAAGGATGGTTTAATGTTAGGCATATGTAATGGCTTCCAGGCCCTAATTAAGCTTGGACTATTACCCTTTGGAGAAATAAGAGATATTGATGAGAACTGCCCTACCTTAACCTATAATAATATTGGTAGGCATGTATCAAAGCTTGTCCAGTCAAAAATTATATCCACCAAATCTCCTTGGTTTAATAATGTAAAGCTTGGTGATGTCCATACCATCGCTGTTTCTCATGGAGAAGGAAGATTTTCAGCTAATTCTAATGTGATAGAAGAACTAATTAGAAAGGGACAAATTGCAACTCAGTATGTTGATTTGGAAGGGGTAGCCACCTACGATATAGACTTTAATCCTAATGGTTCTGATTATGCAATAGAGGGTATTACTAGCCCAGACGGAAGAATACTTGGCAAAATGGGACATTCAGAAAGGTGTGGTAATAACATATTTGTAAATGTTCCTGGGGATAAGGATCAGAGGATATTTGAAGCAGGAGTAAATTATTTTAGTTAAGTTATAGTTTAACGTGAATTATAAAGGATAAATGTATTTTATGTAGAATATACATGAATAGAAAATGATTAGAAGGAGGTGTTATTTATGACGAGTAGTTTAGTTTTGGTCGCAGCTGTAATGTTTATTTTCGCTCTAATAGCTATTGTAATTGGAATTGTATTATATGTAATTTTTTCTATAAGTTTGTATAAGATAGCTACAAATGCAGGACTCGAAAATCCATGGTTGGCATGGGTTCCAATTGGAGATTTATATTTGATCGGGAAATTAATTAAAACTTTAAAGATTTCCACTTATGTCATTCCTAGTATTGAAATAGTATTACCTGTAGCTCCGTTTGTAGTAGGTTTTATTGGAAGATTTCCTATAATAGGCAGCTTTATAGGTGGATTATTAGCTTTGGCAAATTTCATTTTAAATTTATTTGTATTAAACAAGGTATACAGAATGTACAAACCAGACTCAGCGGTGCTATTTACTGTTTTAAGTATATTTCTATTACCGATACCATTCATATTCCTTGCAATAAAGGATCTTATTCCAGTAGAAGTCGTAGATTAAGGAACTATTTTTATTTATTAATACCCGCAGGTTATCTGAGTATTGTAAGGGACACATCATTACTTGGTGTGTCCCTTACACGTTATAACTTGTAATATTTTATAGTAATGAGTTATAATGTTGTGAACTACCACTACCCTAAAGGGATAGTGGCTTCTGGTAGAAATACTAAAAGCCTAAGTTCACCAGACTAAGTATTTAGAAACAAATACTACGATAGAATAGTTATGACACCTACGGTTGACGCACTAGACTGTTGCTCTGTCGTATATCGCTAAGAGCTGAGGTAAGGCTCGGTGGGATATACATGTAAGCTATTTTATCTTTGTCGAAGTGATGTCGGATTCTCTAGTTGGTAACAGATTGGAGATACGCATAACCTATAGTGATGTAGGAATTATCTCAAAAGGAGATTTTAGGAATGGTATATGTAGTTGGAAATAATGGAAAACCTTTAATGCCTACAAAACCAAGTAGAGCTAAAAAATTACTTAAACAAGAAAAAGCTAAATGCATCAAAAGAACTCCATTTACTATTAAACTAATTTATGAAACTACTACGTATACTCAAGAATTAATTTTAGGAATTGATACGGGTAGTAGCAATATAGGTAGTGCAGTAGTCGATGTTAAAAATGAAGTTGTTTATCTATCACAAATTGAAATAAGAAATGATATTACAGGCAAAATGAAACAGCGTTCAAAATACCGAAGAAGCAGAAGAAATCGCAAAACTAGGTATAGAATTGCTAGATGGTTAAATAGAAAAAATAGCATTAAAAAATATAGATTTTCACCAACAATGACGAGTAAAATTAATAGTCATTTAAAAGAGATTAAGTTTGTATCCTCAATATTACCAATATCAAAAATAATATTGGAGACAGCAACCTTTGATGCACACGCTTTAAAGAATCCAGATATATTAAAAAACAAATGGTTATATCAGAAAGGTATTAATTATGGTTTTGGGAATACAAAAGCTTATGTATTAACTAGAGATAATTATATTTGTCAGAATTGCAAAGGAAAATCTAAAGATAGTAAACTCGAAGTACATCATATTATCTTCAGAAAAAATGGTGGCTCAGATGAAGAAAGCAATTTAATTTGTTTATGTAAAACATGTCACAATGGACTGCATGATGGAAATATAGCATTAAAGAAAACTGGCAAGGTAAAGGGAAAGTTAAACCATGCTACTCAAATGAATAGTATTAGAGCGCAACTACTAACGCAGGTAAAATGTGAAGAAACTTTTGGGTTTATAACTAAAGAAAATAGACAAATCATGAATTTACCAAAAGAACACTACATGGATGCCGTAGCTATAGCTAGTCAAGGGAATAATGTAGTATTTAAAACTAAGTTTATATTATTGAAAAAGTGTATATCTGATGGAGATTATCAGCAAAGCAAGGGAATTAGGTCAGAACAGAAAATACCAACTTGCAAAATACAAGGTTTTAGGAAATTTGACAAAGTGAAGTATTTAGGAAAAGAGTATTTTATTAAAGGAAGAATGAGTACAGGATTTGCAATATTAATGGAGTTAGAAGGAACTAAGATTGATTTTAGTAATGCACCTAAAGGAATGAAAACCCCTAAAATGAACAATATGAAAAGAATTGGAAGTAGAAAATCATGGATTATGTCTCAAAAAACCATAGTAAATATTTAATAATGGAAATGTAAGTAAGAAAATTGCAGAAAAATATATTCAAAGTCAAGGATTGAGAGGGCTTACATTCACTACCCTAAAGAGATAGTGGTTTTACACCCATTTTATAAAGATTCACAAAAACAAAAACAGAAAGGATATCATAATGGGAAAAATATTAGTACTTGCAGAAAAACCAAGTGTAGGAAGAGAATTAGCTAGAGTGTTAGGCTGTAGGAATTCGGGAACTGGCTACATATCAGGGGATAAGTATGTTGTAACTTGGGCGTTAGGCCATCTTGTTACACTAGCAGATCCAGAGGCTTATGGAGAAGTTTATAAAAAATGGAGTTTAGAAGCCCTTCCAATGCTTCCAGATAAAATGGAACTAGTGGTGATTAAAGAAACCTCTAAGCAATTTGGTATTGTAAAAAATCTCATGAGAGATACAAATATTGATGAAATGGTTATTGCAACCGATGCAGGGAGGGAGGGCGAACTAGTAGCTAGATGGATAATAGAAAAGGCAAACTTTAGGAAACCAATTAAGAGGCTTTGGATATCCTCCCAGACAGATAAGGCTATAAAGGAAGGTTTTAGTAAGCTTAAAAATGGTAGAGAATATGAGAATTTATATAGATCAGCCCTTTGTCGAGCTGAGGCAGATTGGATTGTTGGTTTAAATATTACTAGAGCCTTAACCTGCAAATTTAATGCTCAGTTATCAGCAGGCAGAGTTCAGTCTGCAACCTTAGCTATGATAGTTAATAGGGAAGAAGAAATAAGAAACTTCGTACCTAAGGATTATTACGTCTTAAAAGCGCACACCAGGGACATTAATTTATCCTGGAAAGATAGTAGTGGTAATTCTAGTATTTTCAATGAAGAAAAAGCAAGGAGTTTATTAGAAAAGCTTAAAGGAAAAGATGGAAAGGTTAAATCGATAAGCGAAAGTTATAAAAAACAGTCTCCTCCTTTATTATACGATCTAACAGAACTTCAAAGGGATGGAAATAAGTTATATGGATATGGTGCCAAGGAAACCTTGTCTATAATGCAAAGACTATATGAAAATTATAAGCTATTAACTTATCCTAGAACTGACTCTAGATATATATCAGCAGATATTGTTGCTACACTGCCTGAAAGGTTAAGAGCAATTTCCACAGGAAGTGTTAGAAGTTTTGCTGAAGAAATATTAAGAACTAGAATAATGGCAAACAAAAATTTTGTAGATGATAGTAAGGTAACGGATCATCATGCTATTATTCCTACAGAAGAAAGAGGCAATATTGCTTTATTAAGTAGCGCTGAAAGGAACATATATAATCTTGTAGTAAAAAGGTTTTTAGCAGTACTAATGCCTCCTTATGAATATCTTCAAACAAGTATAACTGTTGATATTGGTGGAGAAAGCTTCTATGCTAAGGGCAATGTTAATAAGGCAAAAGGATGGAAGCGGATATATGAAAAGGAAAACTTTGATGAGGAGGAAGATGTTCAAACTCTTCCAGATTTAAAGGAAGGGGATACAATTAGCGGATTAAATGTTGAATTAAATAAGCTGGCAACAAAACCACCTTTAAGATTTAATGAAGGAACGCTTTTATCCGCTATGGAGAAACCTCAAAATTATATAACCTTTGATAAAATATATGCTAAAACCTTAGGCGAAACAGGCGGTATAGGTACAGTTGCAACTAGGGCAGATATAATTGAAAAATTATTTAACATGTTTTATATAGAAAAAAACGGCAAGGAAATGCTACCTACCTCCAAGGGAAAGCAGCTTATAAGCTTAGTACCAGAGGAACTGAAATCCCCTCTTATGACAGCTAAATGGGAGCTTCAGCTAGATCTTATAAAGAACGGACAAAAGAATCCTAAGGAATTTATTGATGAAATGAAGTGCTATGCGACTTCCTTAGTAAAAGCAGTTAAAGGTAGCAGTGCTATTTATAAGCATGATAATCAAACAGGTAAGAAATGCCCAAATTGCGGTAAATACCTTCTTGAGGTTAAAGGAAAATTTGGCGTTATGAATGTGTGTCAAGATAGAGCTTGTGGACATCGAGAAAATGTTAGTAGGTTTACAAATGCCAGATGCCCTAATTGCCATAAAAAACTTGAGATAAAGGGTGAGGGGGAAGGACAACTATATACTTGCGGAACCTGTAGTTTTCATGAGAAACTTTCTACCTTTAATAAAAGATTTGATGATGAAGGTGGAAAAGCAAATAAAAGAGATGTATCAAATCTAATGAATAAAATAAACAGGGAAAGTGAAGCACCTCTTAATTCAGCTCTGGCAGAGGCTCTCGCTAAATTAAATTTAAAATAAATACTTTAGATTGAAAGGGGATATTAAAATGGCCTTGATTAATTGTGATTTCTACTCAGAAGTACTTGGGGTTTCTTCATTGATTTGTGTTATTTTACCTCAAAACACTACAAGTCAAATAGGTATGGGGGGTTCTCTTAAAAAAGAAAAATATCCTACTTTATATTTGCTTCATGGTTTATCTGATGATCAAACCATATGGCAAAGAAGAACCTCTATTGAGAGATATGTTTCAGAAATGGGTATAGCTGTTGTTATGCCTGCTGCAGGACGAAGCTTTTATACAAATATGGGAAATGGTTATGATTATTTTACTTATATGACGGAAGAATTGCCTGAGATAGCAAGAAGCTTTTTCCCTCTTTCAGGGAGAAGAGAAGATAATTTTGTAGCAGGCTTATCTATGGGAGGGTATGGTGCTTTTAAAATGGCATTAAGCTGTCCTGATAAGTTTTCAGCTGGGGCAAGCCTTTCGGGAGCTGTTAATATGGCGGAGTCTGCTATAAAGGATGAATCTCTAAGTAAAGAGTTAACAAACGTTTTTGGTGATGTTAAAGCTATAAAAAATAGTGGGAATGATATATTTTATTTAGCTAAAAAGGTATCTGAGTCAAAGGGACCCAAGCCTAAGCTATTTCAATGCTGTGGAACTGAAGACTTTTTATATGCAGATAATATAAAATTTAGAGATTACGCAAAAACTTTATCCTTAGACTATACCTTTGAAGAGGGTCCTGGCACTCACGAATGGGGATATTGGGATACTAATATACAAAGAGTGCTTAATTGGCTTCCAATCCAAAAGTAAGGTTTGTAAAAGGACGAGCACACAACTTGTCTTTTTGAATAAGTAGGATTCTAATTTCTAGTTTTATTTCTATATTGGGAAGGAGTGCAATTCAAGTAATGCTTAAATATATTAATAAAATAGCTGAAATTATCAAACCCTACATCTAAGGCAACTTCAAAAATTTTTTTATCCTTCTCTAGAAGTAGTTTAGTGGCTTCATTCATCCTATAATTATTCAAGTAATCTATGGGTGTTCGTCTAACCATCTGCTTGAAAAAACGGCAGAAATGGCCTTCACTCATATTAACAATCTGAGACATGTCCTTTATTGTTAGCTTTTTACTATAATTTTCGTGTATATAATTTAATACTGATTTAAGCCTTTCAGATTGATAAATCTCTGAAGGGGTTCTTTCTTTCCTAGACGAGAAGCCATCATTTGAAAAAATATCTGACAATATAAGATATAATAATGCCTTAATGGATAACTCATAGCCAAGTTTTTTTCCAGAATAAATTTTGAAAATCTCATTAAATTTATTTATTATGTCTTTTTCCCAGGACTGTTCACCTTTTAGGTAGGAGGGCAGGTGAAAAATTTTTCTTTTAAGTGGTTCCATATATTTTTCTTGCATAATATCGTAGCTTTGGCTAGAAAGGATGTCTTGATTAAAAACTATTGCTTTAAAACTACAGGGCGAGTGATCAATTGCAAATGCAGCATGAATATCGCCACTACCTATAATTGCTGCTTGGCCCTCCGATAACTCACAGTAGGCGTTTTCTATTTGAATAAGCACCTTACCCTTAGTTATAAGAAGTAATTCCATCTCATTATGCCAGTGGCAATCAAATAGATTTTCTCCTTGGGGACTTTCACTATAGTAAACCATAAGCGGAAACATAGAATTACCATGTATCCTGTTTTCTCGCATAGAAGATTTATCCATAGCCTTGCTCCTTAAATCATAATTTTAATAATATATCAAGATACTATTAATAATAGTCAATATAATACAAGAATTGTAAGTTTAATATCATTATAATTATATAGTGTAAAAGTAAATTTAGAAAGCAAAAAATTATTTATCATGGAGGTTATAATATATGAAATTTAGCGATGGACAGTGGCAAAATAGAAAAGGTGTTAATGTTTATAGTCCAGCAGAAATTAGAGACATAGAAGTTGAGGAAGATAAGGTTACTATATATACGCCTAATCACCCTATAAAACATAGAGGAGATACTTTAGGAAGCCCATTATTAACCATAACCTATACTACTCCTATACCTGATGTTATTGGAGTTAAAATCACTCATTATCAAGGCCTCATAGAAAAAGGACCAGAGTTTTCTCTTAATATTATAAAAAGTAAGCTTAATTTTGAAAATAATCAGGATGAGGCAATTCTAAAAAGTGGAGATCTAAGTTTAAAACTTAATAAAAAAGGGGATTTCAAAGCAGAGTTTTTCTATAAAGAAAATAAGCTTACGAATACAGGCAATAGAAATGGTGGGTATGTAACTGTTAATGATAAAGACTTTTATATGAGGGAACAACTTTCTTTAGGTGTTGGAGAAACAGTTTATGGCCTAGGAGAAAGGTTTACTCCATTAGTTAAAAATGGCCAAACCGTAGATATGTGGAATCAAGATGGAGGTACAAATTCAGAGCAGACCTATAAAAACATTCCCTTTTATGTTACTAATAAAGGCTATGGTGTTTTTGTTAATGAACCAGAAGCTGTTTCCTTTGAGATAGGGTCTGAAAAAGTATCAAAAGTTCAGTTTAGTGTACCAGGTGAAAGTATAGAATACTTTATTATTGGTGGAGGTTCTATTAAAGAAGTCTTAAAAAATTATACAGCTTTAACTGGAAGACCTGCGCTTCCACCTGCATGGACATTTGGACTTTGGCTTACCACTTCCTTTACCACAAGCTATGATGAAAAAACAGTGAATAGCTTTATAGATGGCATGGCACAACGGGATATACCTTTACATGTATTCCATTTTGATTGTTTTTGGATGAAGGAATTTCAGTGGTGTGATTTTGAATGGGATAAGGATGTATTCCCAGACCCACAAGCGATGCTGAAACGTCTTAAAGCTAGAGGCCTTAAAATATGTGTATGGATTAACCCATATATTGGACAAAAATCTAAGCTTTTTAAAGAGGGCATGGAAAATGGCTATTTAATTAAAAGACCAAATGGAGATGTATGGCAGTGGGATATGTGGCAGCCGGGTATGGCTCTAGTAGATTTCACAAATCCAGCAGCCTGCAAATGGTATGCAGATAAATTAGAAGTCTTAGTTGATATGGGTGTGGACTCTTTTAAAACTGACTTTGGTGAAAGAGTTCCAACAGACGTAGCATATTTTGATGGTTCAGATCCTATTAAAATGCACAATTATTACACGCTTTTATATAATAAAACTGTATTTGATTTGCTTAAGAAAAAATATGGAGTAAATAAAGCAGCGGTTTTTGCTCGCTCAGCAACAGTTGGGTCTCAAATGTTTCCTGTTCATTGGGGGGGAGATTGTACAGCAACCTATGAATCTATGGCAGAAAGCCTAAGAGGTGGGTTATCCTTATGTCTTTCTGGCTTTGGTTTCTGGAGTCATGATATAAGCGGCTTTGAGAGTACAGCTACTCCTGATGTATATAAAAGATGGGCAGCCTTTGGATTACTATCCTCCCACAGCAGATTGCACGGAAGTACTTCCTATAGAGTACCCTGGTTATTTGATGAGGAAGCGGTAGATGTTGTAAGGTACTTTACAAAATTAAAATGTAGCTTGATGCCTTATTTGTTTAAATCAGCTGTTCAGGCTTCAAATTTAGGTCT
>Ga0209430_1000540_pt1 | contig 38019 bp, 34 predicted proteins | sample BarGraIncub1133A_FD_184504 | JGI IMG/M metagenome (GOLD analysis project Ga0209430, IMG submission 184504) | Arctic peat soil microbial communities from Barrow, Alaska - Barrow Graham LP Incubations 11-33A (SPAdes) (version 2) | ecosystem: Environmental > Terrestrial > Soil > Wetlands > Peat... | reverse complement strand
GCCTTACAAGTAAACGGCATGGACCTGCCACGAAAACAGATTGTCATCAATATGTCACCGGCAGACCTGCGAAAAGAAGGGACTTCCTACGATCTCCCCTTGCTGGTAGGGATCATGGCTGCAGGAGACTACATCCCCGCCACTTCCGTCGAAAACAGTTTGTTTATCGGTGAACTTTCTTTAGATGGTAGGCTTCAACCTATTCGGGGCGTCCTCTCAGTTGCCATGCTTACCAAGGAATCAGGCATCAGACGTCTGATCCTCCCTGCATCCAATGCTCAAGAAGCATCGGTGGTCGAAGGGCTTGAGGTATTCGGAGTAGATACTATCCTGGATTTGGTCGGTTTGCTCAAAGACGAGCCTTCCTACTCTCCCACCAAAGCAAATCTTTTACCACAGCCAGCAGAGGCTTATTCACTTGCTGAAGACTTTTCGGATGTGAAAGGGCAGGACAACGTTAAAAGAGCGGTCGAAGTGGCTTGTTCCGGCGGCCACAACCTGCTTCTTGTTGGCCCTCCGGGAGCCGGAAAAACCATGATTGCCCACTGCATCCCCGGCATCCTTCCACCAATGAGCAGGCAGGAAGCCCTGGAGACCACTAAAATTCACTCCGTAGCAGGGAAAACAACCGTTGGTTTCGGTCTTTTGCACCGACGACCATTCCAGTCACCCCACCACAGCATCAGTTCCGTCGCTTTAGTCGGTGGAGGGAATAAGCCGCAGCCAGGTGAAATCTCACTGGCACATAATGGAATTCTTTTTCTTGATGAGCTACCAGAGTTTCATCGGAACGTCTTGGAAGTATTAAGACAGCCATTGGAAGAACGAAGCATTCGCATTTCCCGGGTAAACTATTCCATAGATTATCCAGCCGGGTTCATGTTAGTCGCCTCCATGAATCCATGCCCCTGCGGGTATTACAATCATCCAGATAAAGCATGCATTTGTACACCGGGCCAAATTCAGCGATACATGGCTCGGATTTCTGGTCCGTTGCTGGACCGAATCGACCTGCACGTTGAAATTGCACCGGTTTCATACGAAAAATTAAGCGATACAAAGCCTTCAGAAGCAAGTCAAGACATTCGCGACCGCGTTGTTTCGGCCCGAAAAATTCAGGAGGACCGCTTTGGAAACAGTTCGGAGACCACCTGCAATGCCCGGATGAAAACAAAAGAAATACATCGTTTCGCCCAACCGGACAATCCGGGACAACGCTTACTGAAAGTTGCCATGGAAAAGCTCAATCTTTCTGCAAGAGCCTATGACCGGATTCTAAAAGTAGCCCGAACTATCGCGGACCTGGATGCATGCAGCAATGTGGAAGCTAGACATGTTGCAGAAGCAATTCAATACCGTACGCTGGACCGTGGAAATTGGGGCCAATGATTCTTAACCCTTTCTAAAAACAAAACAGATGGTATCAGGAAATCTATGCATAAAGGGGTATAGCACATAAACCCCAAGAATTGAAATAAATTTAGTGATAACATTTGTGCTAGTATCCTCTCCAACTCTATCCTTTACTTCAGACAGATTAATGGTCTTTAAAGGAAATGAATCAAGCGATTCAAAATGGTATTTCTTCGCAAGAGCAATCAAATTTGGTTTAGAAAAATAGCTTAAATGCGGACTATGAAAATGAAACTGCCACATTCGATTCAGCATTGATTTTATACCAAAAAAATAGGCAAGCTTGGCAATAGAATAGGTTAATCCTTCTTGTACAGGAAGATTTATTACCAACAATCCCTCAACTGTCAAATATTCACTATTTACACGCATACTTGTATTAATATCTGGCAGATGCTCAAAAACATCATTGTATGCAATAAACCCATATTTGTCTTCCGTTGTAATTGCCTCTGGAAAAAACCCATTAGTCACTTTATGACCATTCTGCTTATATACATCATTAAAGCAAGTCTCTGGTTCAATACCTTCACATTCAATTTGATTTAGCTTACAAGCATCTAAAAACCACCCATGTCCAGAACCCACCTCTAAGCCTCTTAAAAGTAATTTTGAATGGCGTTTTATTGAATTTATGATGGTTCTAAAGTTTTGCATTCTAAGAGTTTGCAATGCCTTTAAGCGGGTTCGTTCATCAAATTCTGATTCAAAACTTTTATTAAAACTTGCATCGGGACAAAACTGAAATGTACAATCTCCACATTCATAGACTTCATATTCTAACTTGAATTTTAAATGAGCTTGTGTACTTCCACAAATTGGACATTTCCTATTGTTTTCCATTCTTATTTATTGTTATAAAATAGCCACACTTATTGGCAATTATTATCCATTGGCTAAGATTCATTTGATTTTCTAAAAGTATAATGTTTCTGCGAAAAATAACTAATCCCAATTGTAAAGATGGATATAATCATATTAGAAGGCGTCGGATAAAAGTTCAAATAATCAACAAGAAATTTCAGCCCGATATAATTAATGGTCAGATTTAGAAAGAACACTACCAAATAACGATATAATTGAACTCGACTATGCAATTCAGAATTTGAGAATGTAATATTCTTTTGCATTAGAAAGCTGGAAGCTAAAACGATTGGAAACTTGATTCCCAATGTTGCAATGTGTGAGCTAATCGTCACAAAACCAAGTTCCAACATCTGGTGCTTTAAAACAAAATTGTAAATCAAAAAATAAAGCACCCAATCGAACACTAGATTTAGGACTCCAATCAGTGCATATCGGAAAAATTGTAAAGACATGTATTTGCGAAATGGAGGATAAAAAAAATCTATGAGACTTCTTATAGAATGGCCAACTTTTACAAAATAATTCCCCATAATAACACTACTTATATTAAATCAAAATCAGCGAGATTTACATCCCAATTGCCAATGTTACAAATGGTTTTTAAATCCAAGGTCCCTTTTTTCAGCGAAATCCCGTTGAAATAAATCGTTTTTGGTTCGAACTTTTTAGGCACTTTGATCATTCCAATATTCCTGAAGGGGATATGACCAACAAAAAGCAAGGAGTCAAAGTTCCGTTTTTCATGTTGTACGATGTACCGCGCAGCCCTGCAAAAGTTCTTCTCCGATTTCTGAGTGACATCAATCAATGTTGCTGTTTGAATCCCTTCGATGGTTTTGAGCTTGTAAAAGAATTCCAATCCGGGAAGGTTTACTTGGCGGTAATCTCCGTCCATACGCTTATATCGTGTCTGATTAAAGGTCTCTGAGTCTCGGTGAATCGTTGACGAGTAAATCCTATCTGAAGCAAAAAACGACGAAACGGTCAACCAACAACGACAGAACAAATTTGAACATCCGTTCAGAAAATGCAACTTGTTTTTTATTCCACCAATACGCAAGGGAAGGCAGAATGTATCCAATCTGCCTATGTCGGGCATCAGATTCGTTGCAGTAAAGACAGGATAAGAAGTATCGTTTGGGAAGCCCATGACAAAAGTGACTCCATCCACTTTCATCCGCTCAAAAGCATTATGAACCAAGTCGTAGAAGTTCTCAATACCTCGATGAGTCTTGCGAATCATGGTGTCGATACTAACCGTGAAAAGTTGCTTTTCTTCTTGTACTATATAATAACCAGGGACAAAGGCATTTGCTCCAACTATCGTTCCATTATCCACGATAAGGGAATGATAGGAAAACCCCAGTACATTTTCTTGATATTGGTTTAGGAACTCCTTCAGTGTCCTGTGCTCATGAAAAATGTCATTAAAAAGATCCAGGATCCCATTTTGTTCCACTTTAGTAAGCTCCGAAGTCTTCTTGACCAGAAATTCCATTAGGCTTGAATCTTTAGAACAGTTGCTCCATAAGATAATCCAACACCAAAACCGGCCAAAAGAACATTCCCATTAAGTTTATTCTCTTTTTGGGCTTCACACAAGGCAATCGGGATGGTGGAAGAAACAGTATTACCAACTGTTTCAAGAAAGATGTAGAAATTTTCTTTATCAATTTCCAGTAACTTCCTCAAATAGTTGATCATGTATTTATTTGCCTGATGGAATACAAAAAGATTCACTTGCTCTTGTTTCAAATCGTTTTTTTTCAGAACATCTTCAATCATAATTGGCACGATATCAGAAGTAAAGTCAAATATTTCTTTTCCATTCATGAACAAATAATCACTTGAAACGGGATTACTAGATTCATCATAAGCAAGATCACACAAAGCCTTTTTCTGACGCAGCCCCCCAGTCTTTACAATCAAACTTTCGGCTCCTCGACCATCCGTACCTAGGCTGAAAGCACCAATTTCAGCAAAACCTTCTGTTGAAATGATGGTTGCAGTTGCACCATCGCCGAAAATGGTTCGGTTCCCCTTGTCCTCAGGATGAATATGCTTGGTATAGGTTTCTGCTGTTAGAAGAAGTACGCATTTGGCCACACCTCCAAGAACAAGGCCTTTAGCCAGTGAAAGGCCATAGACATAACCGGAACATCCAAGATTGAAGTCTAATGCACCACAGTTGGTAGGCAGCTTTAATTTATCCTGAACAATACAAGCAGATGTCGGTAGGAAATAGTCAGGACTTTGTGTACATAACAATACAAAGTCTATGGTAGAACGGTCGAGCCGATGCTCCATAAAAAGATTTTCAGCAGCACATACAGCCATATCTGCTGCAGTTTCATTTATAGCCGCAATATGTCTTGAGGTCACTCCTATCTTTGACGCAATCTTATCGACCGTCCATTCCGGAAACAGTTCAACCAATTTTTCGTTGGTTAAGACTTCTTCAGGCAGGTAGTATGATATTGAATTAATGTATGCTTTCATATATGACTTTTATTGAACGGAGTAACCACCATCAAGCAGCAAGCTACTTCCTGTCATCCATGCTGTTGCATCAGAGAGCAAGTAAACAACAGCATAAGCAACTTCTTCCGGATTCCCATATCTTTTAAGGGGATACCGTTGAGCGTCCTCCTCTAATTTTTCTTTTGATAGGATGGTTTCGTCAAAAACTCCGGTATTAATCATCCCCGGATTAACGGTGTTCACCCTGATGTTTCTCGGAGCTAATTCCAAAGCCAAGGCTTTAGTAAAGCCATTCAATGCCGCTTTTGTTGAACCATAAAGACTTCCACCTATTGCGCCACAATAAACTCCCGACATGGAGGATAAAAAGACAATGGAAGCGCCTTTGTTCAATTTTTTTTTCTGTTGCAACAACTGAATGAGACGAATATGTGAGAAGGTATTAATCTCAAAGATCTGCTCCATATCACTTTTGTCCGAAATTTGACTTACTTGCGATTTTACGATGCCTGCATTGCTGGCTACCCCGTCAAGCTTTGGCAATGTTTCAACCATATTTTCGAGTTCAACTTCCAATGTCAGATTTATCGATAGAAAAGTATGACCGCCCCCATGGAGCAAATGGAGAACCTCTTCCAGTCTCTGACTATTCCTTGCCACAAGGATGATGTGAGCTCCCATTCTGGAACACTCTATGGCGATGGAACGTCCAATCCCGGAGGAAGCACCGGTTACTAGGATCGTTTTCCCTTCAAGGCTGAACGGATTATGGATCATTTTTTATTTTTTTCTATAAAACTAAACAGTTGCTGAATAGTGGAAATTTCACGCAAATCACTAAATGAAACTTTCACTCCGTATTTTTTTTCAACCATATTCAGAATAGCCAAGCTGATCAACGAAGACCATTCATCCAATTCACGGAAATTGGTTTCAGCTTTAAATTCGGATAACTCCGTATCATCAAATTGGATTGCAAAATTCTTTATAAACTCGTTCATTTCCATATCCTTGCATTTTTAGTAAAACAGACGTGAAAATACCGTTTTTTTTGTGCCTGCACAACGAATCCATCAATAAACTTTATAATTTGGCCGCAGTTAGTAAGTCGGATTTTCGCAATCTGTCTAAACTTGAAAAGGATGTTCTTTAATGAAGCTGGAATAGGTACAAATGACAAAACCCTGTGAAAGAACACTATCAAGGCGCTTGAAAACTTTTTTTCTATTATAATACATCAAGAAGTTGTAAAAAATGCTGTCATTAATTCCAGGGTTCATATACCGTTCCTGCTCCCAATCGATATCGTATGGATGAAAATAGCCAATGACAGGGACGTCATTTTTTATGCATCTCCGCGTAATGCCCTTGATGCTTATCAGTGGCAATGCCCTAAAATAAACACCTCCTACCGCTGGGATGATAAGTGGACCGAACTTTCCCATGGTCAACGGTATTTCAACTATTTTATCATTCATCATTTTGGGTTGAAAACCAAATCCCTCCCACCCGTAAAACGGATTTTTTGCCGGTAAAACCGAACAGGAGTATTTGAAGTCAAGTTCAGCCAGCACATCGTAAACCCACTGTGTCTTAGGGGAAACAGAAAAAATCGGCGCTCTGAATCCTTCGATTTGTTTTGCTCCGGCACGTTGAAGAACTAAGATATTGCTTTCCAGATCCTTTTTAAATTCCTCTTGCGTTTGCTTATCCAACGGAAGATGATTATTTGTATGACAAGCTATTTCATGCCCCTCACTTACAATTTCTTCAATGAGAGATGGATACAATACTGCGACATCCCCTGTTACAAAAAAGGTACACGTAAACTTGTGCTCTTTCAGCCAATTCAAATACCGATGTGTATTGGTTGGTACTCTCTCTTTATAGTCCTGAGGATTTGACAATCTCAATCTGATATCCTCTAAATCGACGCTAAACAAAAAAGTTTTACTTAAGCTGTTCATTGTTACAATTGTTTGCCTGATATGCGATAGAACCCCGCTCCATGACGTCGGACAAAAGGAACAAATTCGTTGCTGAAAACACCAACCGTCTGTCCTGACCACAGGTCCTTCACTGTACATGAACCTTTTAATCCCAACTGCTCCAGTTTAACAGCAATACGGATTGAATCGGTTGGCATCTCACCGGCAGGATTTTCCGTAAATACGAAGAATCGTATCGAAGCGCCCTCGGGATGCTCATCGCATTCAGTATCCAACCCCACTTTTGCAGTAAATTGTGTATAGCCTTCTGGCAATGTATATTCTATCATGGAATTGGAATGAGTACCGATGCCGTTTGAATATTCATTTCCGTTGATATTCAATGGATTTCCGCCAACCGACCTATTCAGAAAGACGTTATTCCAGCCAGAACGAGCCTTGTCCCATTTCAGCTCCGTGAGTTTCAACTTTCCTTTAGTACCCGACAAAGTAGGTTCAATCCAGTCGGCATGATCCCAACTATTGCCATCCCCTGCATCCGAAACGTAGAGGTATATTTTCTTTGCATTGGTTATATCGGCTGAAACCTCTGTTGTCTTTTTACCAGATTTAACCGACAACGTCTCGCTTTTACAAATGGCCTTGTTTTCTTGAATCGATCCTTGATCCTGCGCATTAAAAACAGCTAGGAATTTATCACCCGACTTGGTATCATCCGCAACCCACGCGACCAAGTCCTTATCTCTAAAGAGTTGCTTGTTGTTTTTACTGAAACGGTTCACCTCCAAAACATCCTTATTGGTTAAAAGCGACAAAGTAAACGGATCGGTACTTGGCAAATCGCCACCGAACATGAGCGGAGACCGAAATATCGAAAACAACGTCATCAACGTGTATTGCTCGTCCTTCGTAAAACGAGACATGCGGTCATCACCGTTTTCAGCACGAATACCAATCCGACCCAGTGGTAACATATCTGCATCCGGGAAATGACCATTTTCGATATGGGGCGCCCAACGACTACACACGTCAAAGTGCTCTTTCAATTGAGTCCAGTTATCCCAGAAATCACCTATGATCCTCCACATATTGGCATGCGTTTTTACGTGTTCGGCATCCGAAATGGGGGTTTCTCCTGGGGAGGTACTTAGCACAATTGGGCGACCGGTCCGATCGATTGCCTTACGAATCATTTCAATTTCTTCCTTATGATAGGGAACAGAAAGGTCATCCACTTTCACAAAATCAAGGCCCCAGGAGGCGTAAAGATCGAATAGGGAATTGTAATATTCTTGCGCCCCAGGCTTCTGATAATCGACAGTATACATGTCACCAAGCCATTTACATAAGCGGTCGGTATTGTAAATGTCCGCTGCTTTCACCTGCGTCCCCAAAATAGGAGTGTTTCTTTTCACCGCTTCTTTTGGGATACCGCGCATGATGTGAATGCCAAATTTCAAGCCCTTACTGTGAATGTAATCCGCCATCGGCTTGAACCCTTTTCCATTAGCCGCCGAAGGAAAACGAATAGGACTTGGTAGCAACCGCCCGTATTCGTCCATGACGTATATGGCATCTTTTTCATTATAACCATGCGCCTTGTCATTCTCAATGTACCAACGAATATCAATGACAATGTATTCCCAGCCTGCACTCTTCATATTCGCAGCCATGTAATCGGCATTGGCTTTGACTTCATCCTCCACAACAGTGGGACCATAGCAATCCCAACTGTTCCAGCCCAAAGGTGGGGTCTGGACCCAACTTTCAAAATTCTGGGAATAGGAGGTTACCGCAAAAAGTAAGGAAAGGGAAATAATACTGATTCTTTTCATTAGGACAATTTTGTAGTGATCCTCTGGAGCTTCATTCCCAAAACTTCAATTATTTAGATTTCCAACAATTCCATAAAACTAGACTTGATGTTATTAGGGTTTAAATCATCCGTGTCCATGATGTATTTGCTTTTGAGGTAGAACCCTTCTCGTTCTTCCAAAGACTTTGCTATGAAAAATTCAAGCTCTTTGTCGTCTTTTCCCACTATTAAAGGACGTTTTGTCCGTGACATCTTGAGACGATCCCGCAATTCACGAACCGAAGTGCGAAGGTAAATCGTTTCACCGTGCGCATTCATATATTCCATATTGTCAAAGAAACATGGCGTTCCTCCACCGGTGGAGATAAGCGAATTCTCAAACTGCGAAACTTCGTGCAAAGCCTCCCGTTCCAATTTTCGGAATCCATCCTCTCCCAGATTTTCGAACAATTCGCTGATGGATTTCATAAACTTTTGTTCAATGAACGCATCCAGATCGACAAATGTTAATTTCAATTCTTTGGCCATCAGCTTGCCATAGGTGGTCTTGCCTGAGCCCATATATCCGATTAAAAAATAGTTGTTCATACTCGTAATTCAATGGTAAGTAGTTAAAATGGGGCCACAATGATACAAAAAAAAGCAGCCAACACAAAAGGTTCACTGCTTTTTTCTTTTTGTTTAAGGACTTATTACCTTTTATCGATTCCAAAGTACGATTAATACAATAATCCCAAGAATTATCCGGTAGTAGCCAAAAACGCTGAAATCATGTTTTCGGATAAAGTCCATGAAAAATTTAATCACGGCATAAGCCACTAAAAAGGCAACGACGGAACCAATGGCAAGAACCAACCATTCGAAGGGAGAAAACGCCAAACCATTTTTAAGGATTTTCAATAAAGCTGCGCCAGCCATAGTCGGTATCGCCAGAAAAAAGGAAAATTCTGCGGCCGCACCTCTTGAAAGCCCAAGCAACATGGCACCAATGATCGTGGCGGCAGAACGAGAGGTTCCTGGTATCATGGCCAAGCACTGGAAACTGCCGATGGCTAAGGCTAATACAAATGGAATAGCAGAGACAGAGTCAATTTTGAAGGAAGATTTTTTGGCATTAAATCGCTCCAGAACAATCAGGGCAATACCATAAACCAGCAATGTTATAGCAACGACTAATGGATTGAACAAATAGGCATCAATGGCATCATCAAATAAAAAGCCTAATACCGCTGCAGGTATAACGGCAACCATAACTTTCAACCAAAGATTCCAAGTAGCTTTCTGCTTTTCAGGTGTCCCGGCAAAAGGCCAAAGGTCTTTCCAGAAATAAACAACTACCGAAATTATTGCACCTAATTGAATAATGACTTCAAAAGCGGTGGTAAAGGTTTTATTGCTAGAGAGTTTCAAAAACTCGTCCACCAAAATCATATGCCCCGTACTTGAAATCGGGAGAAATTCTGTAATCCCCTCCACGATACTAATCAGTATCGCCTTCAAAATCATCATTATATCCATCTCAATCCCATTTGGTGTTACGCATGTCTCCGCTCTTCAAAAACTCTAAGTGCATGTTGTGTGCAATACTTAAGGTATGTGGTGTATGCGAATCCTTATTCTTCTTCAAGTAATCCCAAAGCATTTGTTTGTAATCCGGATGCACACAGTTTTCGATAACGGTCTTAGCACGCTGAACAGGTGATTTTCCACGTAAGTCAGCCACACCCTGTTCGGTGATCAGAACTTTCACTGAATGTTCATTTTGGTCAATATGTGAAGCCATCGGAACAATCGCACTGATCTTGCCGCCTTTGGCCACAGAAGGACAGGTAAAAATGGACAGGTAAGCGTTGCGCGTGAAGTCACCCGAACCACCGATACCGTTCATCATTTTAGTACCCATCACGTGCGTTGAGTTGACGTTGCCGAAAATATCTGCCTCAAGCGCCGTATTGATGGTAATCAAACCCAGACGGCGGGCGACTTCGGGGCTGTTTGAAATTTCCTGAGGACGCAGGACTATTTTGTATTTAAAGAACTCCCAATCCTTATAAATGCCTTCCAACTGTTGAGGTGAAATTGTCAAAGAGCAACCGCTCACCGACATGACATCCCCCGAACGCATCAGATCGATCACCGAATCCTGAACCACTTCCGTATACATCCGGAAAGGAGGTATGCCTGGGTTTGAGCCCAATGCTCCAAGAACAGCGTTGGCAATGTTGCCTACACCGGATTGTATGGGCAAGAATGAAGCAGGAATACGACCGGCTTTCAATTCCCTCACCAGAAAGTTGGCCACATTGTCTCCAACGGCATCAGTTACAGCATCGGAAGGAGTAAATCCTCCAACCTGGTCGCTTTCGAAGGTTTCAACAATACCGACAATCTTTGCCGGATCCACTTTCAGGATCGGGCTACCGATGCGATCCATCGGTTCAAAGACTGGAATTACGCGCCGCATAGGCGGGTCATAGGGTTCATAAATATCGTGAAGACCCTTGATGAATTTAGGGTGCTTGGTGTTCAATTCCAGAATTATTCGATCTGCCAAATGAGCAATTGTAGGAGAGATCCCGACGCCTGTAGTCAACACCAGTTCGCCGTTTTCTGTCACATCACATACTTCGATGATGGCAACATCCAGTTTCCCGAAGAAACCGTAACGCATTTCCTGAGCAAGGACCGACAAGTGCATGTCAAAATAGGGGACACCACCACTGTTCATGCTTTTTCGCATATCCGCGTTCGATTGATATGGCGTGCGAAACAGTATGGCATTGGCTCTCGACAGCTCACCGTCGAGAGAGTCGCCGGTCGATGCACCGGTAAACATGCCGATCTTGAATTGACGGCCTGCTTCATGTTCCTTGATGGCCTTTTCGGCAATTGCTTTTGGGATGATCTTAGGGGCACCGGCAGGGGTAAAACCACTAAATCCAACACGGTCGTTGTGATGGACGAAAGATGCTGCTTCTTCGGCAGAAATGAATTTTAAAGACATACGTCAACGGGGTTTTAAAAACGCCACAAAGGTATGAAAATTCTTTAAAATTTAGTTCTAAAAATCTCGCTGTAAATAATGGCCTTTTTCATTTCTTCGGGAGAGGAAAGGTCTATGGAAGCCATAAATGGATCAATGAATTCTTCAATAGGCTCAAATATCTGACCTTTAGGTCCAGCTGTAGCATTGGTATGACGCACATTTGATTCAGGTGCGACATAACCCATTTCCGCATTTTTGGAACGGTCGAATGTAGTATGATTCGTTTTCGCAGAAGGGCTTACCATAGGTTGTTTTACTACTGGCTTCGCAGCAGGTGCAGGGATTGGATTCCTGGGAATATAGTCATCTTTTTCACGCATCTCCTCCAAGAGTCTTTTTAGGATGTCTCCACCAACTGACGGCTTGGATTCAGGCTGGTCATCCACCGGTTTCTTCTTGAGCGCCTTCACAATGGATCCGACCACCGATAAAGCGACAACTATGTAGAAAAAATAATTGTTGTGTTCCATATCCCGGGATTTTTTTCAAAAATAACACAATATCCCGTCAAACACAAATAGTATGCATCAGGAGGCTAGAAACTGAGCGGCTCTCGAAAATACCTGGTTGAAAGAGGCATTCAACAGTGCAGGTTCGATGCTCGTGTTCAATGGAAACGGAGATTCATGGGAATATTCGAATGGAAAGTCCAGCAATTGGAATTTTTGTAGAGCATTTTCATTACCCATGCAAGCTTCAACACCTTCGTAAGGCATGACCTTATCCTTTCGGAGGGAGATTCCACTGATTCGATTTCCCAAACTCTTAAAAAAGCCTTCTCTTTTGTCACGGTCCACTTCCGGAGCGATCATGGTGTCAAAAGCACTCCTGGCTTCATCCTTACTCTCACGGTGCATCGCTACCGAAGCTAATTCATTTTCTATCCAATCCTTCATATAAAAACTCAACAACCTGTCGTAGGCCGGTTTATCCATGATGCAGCGAGATTCCCCGAACATCGACTGAAAAATAGAGCCTCCGCAAAATACAAAGAGTTTGGATTGGTCGAACAGATGATCAGGATTGGCCATCATAGTGATTTCAGCCAAAAATGCTCCGATGGAATAGGCAAAGAAATCAACCGTTGTTCCCTTCTTGAATTTCGGGTGTTTCCCATTTTTCAAAGAAGTCGCGAGCAAGCGCAAATCTTCAACTGTTTGCCTGCCAGAAGTATAAAATCGAACCGGATCTTCCGAAAGCCTTTCACTCATCGCCACATTCGCAAAGCACAAAGACCGGTCTGGGCCTAGGACTCCCTGACGCTTACGGACAAGCAAAGACATACTTCGTGGATCACTCCATAAATTCGGTGAACGGTTGATATGATAAGCGATTGGAAAAAGGATTACTGCTTTATGGGTATGTTCAGCCAAATATTCTGCCCAGCACAGGTATTTGTCCCAGTTCCGCTCATTCAAACCATGAAGCAGCACAATGACATTGGTCGCTTTTTTCCACCCCTTAGGGAAAAAAACAGGATAATTAAAACGGTTGTTTTCTACAATGGCCCCGTCTTCTAAAGCATGATTGGAAACCTGGGTGGCCAGTTGGAAATTATAGGAAGACTCGAATGGGAAAAAACGGATGTCGACACCAGACTTTTTCAGAGCAACATTTTTGCCCATTCCAAAGAGCTGGAGCATCTCCTTCTGACGTTTGACGAAATCGAGTATATTTACTTTTATAGATTTTGACATAATGCATTCCATTTTAGACCGTAAAGTAAAGACTGTTCTGAACGCTTTCCAAATCAAAGGGCTTTTGGACACTTATTTGGGTGATTTGGCCGTTTTTAGGGGTGAAAGCGTCTAAGACGGGGTGAGTGCAAACTAAAAGTTGGCAGCCATTTTGCTTTAACTGAATAAATCAGCTACTTTTGCATATTAAATTTCACTCGTGTCAAATTCGACCCCATGCCTCAGAAAACTCCTGATTATCTGTATGAAAAAAGCAATATCGTTCGACTGATATTGTTTACGGCGGTGTTTGCACTTGGCTTCATAAACATTTATCATCCATTTGGTTCTTTCGAATCGATTAAAGCAACACCCTACATATTCTTCCTTTATTCCAGCCTGATTACTTTAACTGGGGTGCTGGTCGTAGTTATCAGTCGTATCATCATGTATTACTACTGCAAAAAACATGACCTGCAACTCATCTACTATGGCCTTTGGGTTCTGGCAGAAATCCTGGCGATGTCTTCTTTCTTTGCCTTGTTTGAAAAGCTGGCATTAAACGATATACGTCCTTTTGACGAACTAATGAAAGTCTCTGCCATGAATACCAGCCTGGTACTACTCCTGCCCTACACCATCCTCTGGTTATATTTCTCCTGGACGGACAAAAAGAAACGGCTGGAAAAAATCGACCAGGAAGACAACGTTCCCATTCATACTAAAAAAGGCATGCTCAGTTTCCACGACGAAAAAGGAGAGCTGAAACTTTCCGTACAGTCCGATCAGCTGCTTTACCTCGAATCTGCAGACAATTACGTCAAGATCCATTTCCTGAACAAAGGGAAAATAACCCATTTCATGCTACGAAACTCCCTAAAGAATCTCGACGAAAGTCTTACCAATACTCCCATGATCCGTTGTCACCGATCTTTTGTGGTCAACTTCGACAAGGTCAAGGTTTTGCGTAAAGAAAAAGATGGTATCTATTTGGCGATGGACGAAGAAAATATTCCAGACATCCCCGTTTCTAAAACCTACACCGAGCGGGTGATGGCCAAGTTTGCCCTCTATTCGGTGTAATCCACCCATTATGACTTTAAAAAATCAGAAAGTTTTCATAGAAACATACGGCTGCCAAATGAATGTGGCCGATAGCGAGGTCATTGCTTCCATACTCGGAATGGATGGCTTCGAAGTGACCGAAACCCTTGCCGAGGCAGATCTCGTTCTAATGAACACCTGCTCTATCCGCGACAATGCCGAACAAAAGATCGTTTCCCGCCTCCAATATTTTCAATCTTTGAAAAAGAAGGGCAAAAAACCAGTAGTCGGTGTTCTTGGATGCATGGCCGAACGCGTGAAGGACGAACTCATTCGCGATCACTATGTAGATCTAGTGGTCGGACCCGATGCCTACATGGATCTACCCAATCTCATCGGTGCCGTTCAGAAGGGTGAAAAAGCCATTAACATTGAACTCTCCACGACTGAAACCTACAAAGATGTCATCCCTACCAGACTGGGAATGGGTCGCATCAGTGGATTCATCTCCATCATGCGTGGCTGCAACAACTTTTGCACCTACTGCATCGTCCCCTATACCCGAGGTCGCGAACGTAGCCGGGAAACGGAAACCATACTTAAGGAACTCAGTGATCTTTGGGGAAAAAAGTACAAAGAAGTGACCCTGTTGGGACAGAACGTCAATTCCTACTCTTTCGAAAACCCAGATGGCAGCAAAATCAATTTTGCCGGCCTTTTGGCATTGATCGCCGAGGCACAGCCAAACATGCGCATCCGATTCGCCACCTCTCACCCCAAAGATATGACGGACGATATTATTGAAACCATAGCCGCACATAAAAACATCTGCAACAGCATTCACCTACCTGTCCAATCTGGCAGTTCCAGAATTCTGAAACTGATGAACCGTAGGTACGATCGCGAATGGTATCTACAACGTATTGCTACCATTCGCCGTGTAATTCCCGATTCTAGCATTTCTACAGACGTTTTCTGCGGATTTCATTCCGAAACTCCCGAAGACCACGAACTAACCCTTTCGCTTATGCGTGAGGTTGGCTACGATTCAGCCTTCCTTTTTAAATATTCCGAACGCCCCGGCACTTATGCCGCCGAGAAACTTCCCGACACCGTTTCCGAAGAAACTAAAATCCAGCGACTAAACGAACTAATCGCCCTACAAAATATTCTTTCCGCAGAAAGCAATCACAAAGATATCGGGAAAACATTTGAAGTCCTGGTGGAAGGTTTTTCAAAACGATCCAGAGAAAAGCTTTTCGGCCGAACCGAACAAAACAAAGTTGTCGTTTTTCCGAAAGAGGACGCACATATTGGCCAATTTCGCCAAATTAAAGTGATCAGTTCGACCTCGGCAACACTTTTAGGTGAATTGATTTGAAATAAATGATAAAAAACGCTTGATTCCAACGTATATTTGGGATATTTTTCGCACTTTTGCGCCAATTTTGGGGATACTGCGCTCATGAACAAACAAAAGACAATTAACGCTACAAGGGTTTTCAATGCAAGGTTCAATTCTATTGTCAGCATCAGCTTGGTGCTGCTGTTAGTCGGAATCATGCTTTTTCTCGGACTTATCGCCAACCGACTTTCCAATCACGTCAAAGAAAACATCACATTATCCGTCATCATTGACGATGAAATGCCCTTGCCTGACGCCAAGATGTTTCAACAACGCTTGCAAGCATCTCCATGGGTGAAGTCGGTCGAATACATTGATAAGGAACGTGCTCTTAAAGACTTGAAAGAAAACCTCGGTGAGAATCCCGAAGACTTGTTGGGCTCCAATCCCCTGTTGGCCTCCTTTGAAATTTTCCTGAAAGCCGACTATGCGAACACTGACAGCATCAATGTCATCGAAAAATCGTTGAGACTTAACAAAGGCGTGGAAGATGTCCTCTACCGTAAAGATCTTGTCCACCTTGTAAATGAAAATGTAAACAGGATCAGTGTCATCCTTCTGGTTCTGGCTTTTTTCCTTACTATTATCTCTTTTTCACTGATCCGCAATACTGTGCGGCTCATGATCTACTCCAAACGATTCCTCATCCGCACCATGCAATTGGTCGGAGCCAGCAATAATTTCATCCGGAAGCCCTTCCTGATTGAAAACCTATGGACCGGCATCATTGCTGCCATTGTGGCAACGCTTGCATTGACTGGCCTGATGGTTTACGTTGAACAGCGACTAAACGGGAGCCTGCAGTTGCTCGATTTCGGCACCATGGTTGTCGTTTTCTTCTCCCTACTGCTCTTCGGGCTACTAATTATCATCAGCGCGACCTGGTTAGCAGTGACCCGTTATCTGAAAATGAATGTCAGTGACCTTTATTATGTTTAAGTAACCACTTATTTTAGTAACAATATGAACAAGAATTTTGCTCTTGGAAAACAAAACCTGATTTTGATAAGCATCGGTGTTGTCATTGTGATCCTAGGTTTTCTGCTAATGATGGGTGCACCCTCTGGTCAAAGCGTATATAACCCGGATATTTTTAGTTTCAGAAGAATTGTTCTGGCTCCAGGTGTTGCCTTATTTGGATTCCTTTTTGTCCTTTTCGGCATTATCAAAAAAAACAAAGACGCGTAAACCGACAGAATGGATTTTATTGAAGGAGAAATTCTGTATTTCAACAAACCCCTGACCTGGACATCCTTCAAGCTAGTAGCGAAAGTGCGCAATACCATTTGCCGCCACTTAAACATCAAGAAGCTGAAGGTAGGACATGCCGGTACATTAGACCCGTTGGCAACCGGAGTGATGATCATCTGTACCGGCAAGGCCACTAAACGCATTGAAGAATTCCAGTACCAGACCAAGGAATACATCGCCACGCTTGAACTGGGAGCCACGACGTCTTCCTTCGATCTGGAAAAAGAAATAGACAATCGGTTCGATTTCAGCCATGTTACCGAAAAAATGGTAGAAGAAACAGTTGCAACGTTCGTCGGACGTATCGAACAGATACCTCCTTCCTTCTCTGCCTGCAAGGTGGACGGGAGACGAGCATACGAATTGGCCAGAAAAGGTCAGGAAGTGATCCTTAAACCCAAAGTCCTGGTCATCGATGAGATCGAGTTGCTGGAATGTCAGCTTCCGATGATAAAAATTCGGGTAGTCTGCAGCAAAGGCACCTATATCCGGGCACTGGCCCGAGATTTGGGAGAAGCAATGAACTGCGGTGCGCACCTGACTGCACTTTGTCGTACACGCATCGGCGATATCAGGCTGGAAAACTGCCTGAATCCCGACGAATTCACGAAAGAAATGCTGGATGAACAATAATTTTTTAGACTCTATAAAAAATGAAGCTTTCCAAATTCAAATTTAAACTCCCGGAAGAACTGATTGCACAGTATCCTTCTTACAACCGGGATGAATCGCGCCTGATGGTCGTTGACCGCGCTACCAAAACCATTGAACATAAACTGTTCAAAGAGTTGCCAGGTTATTTTGACAACCATGATGTGTTCATTTTCAACGACACACGTGTATTTCCGGCCCGACTGTATGGCAACAAGGAAAAAACAGGTGCCCAGATTGAAGTATTCCTGCTTCGCGAACTGAATCAGGATTTACGTCTTTGGGACGTCTTAGTGGATCCGGCACGTAAAATCCGAATCGGCAATAAGTTGTATTTCGGTGAAGACGACTCCTTAGTGGCAGAAGTCATCGATAACACCACTTCACGTGGACGAACCCTTCGCTTCCTCTACGACGGCACCCATGAGGAGTTTAAGAAAGCCCTATTCGCACTCGGAGAAACGCCACTCCCTCGCAGCATAAAACGCCCTGTGGAAGCAGAAGACGAATCCCGTTTCCAGACTATCTTTGCCCGTAACGAAGGCGCCGTCGTTGCACCAAGCGCAGGGTTGCATTTCAGCAGAGAATTGCTGAAGCGTTTGGAAATCAAGGGTATCAATTTCGCTTATGTCACCTTACATGCAGGATTAGGCAACTTCCGCGAAATTGATGTGGAAGACCTGACCAAACACAAGATGGATTCCGAACAAATGTTTATTTCCGAGGAAGCTGTCCGTACTGTAAATACAGCAAGAGACGAAGGAAGAAAGATTTGCGCCATCGGAACAACCGTAATGCGTGCCTGCGAAAGTTCAGTAGGAGCAATGGGACACCTAAAAAGTTTCGACGGATGGACAAATAAGTTCATATTCCCGCCTTATGAATTCAATGTGGCAAATTCCATGGTTTCGAACTTCCATACTCCATTGTCAACCCTTCTCATGATGGTGGCCTCCTTTGGTGGTTATGATCAGATCATGGAAGCATATGAGTTGGCAATTCAGGAAAAATACCGCTTCGGTGTTTACGGCGACGCCATGCTGATCATCTAATATGGCCAGAATTTACCTTGGACTAGGCTCCAACCTGGGAGACAAGGAAGCTTATATCCTTCAAGCCATCAGTCTTATTGAAAAACAGATCGGACCCATTGTGGCCCGTTCTGTTTTTTTTGTTTCAGAACCCTGGGGGTTCAAATCGGATAATAGTTTTCTAAACGCCTGCGTGGCCGCTGAGACTGCCATTGGCCCCAATGGCTGCCTCTCATGTCTTAAAGGTATAGAAAAGGCCCTGGGGCGCCCAGATAGGGCTTCAGGGGAGTACAAAGACAGGGTGATCGACCTGGACATCCTTTTTTACAATGATTTGGTCTTGGAGGATGCTTTTCTAACCATTCCGCATCCGTTACTTCACAAACGAATTTTCGTCCTATCTCCATTAGCAGAAATCGCACCGGATTTGATTCATCCGATTCTAAAAAAAACAATCATGGAGCTTTTATCAGCGCTTAATGGACAATCATGAATTTACAAGTCTGATATTCCAATCCGTCTTCGGATGCACAGAAGACCAAATACACGCCGCTTGCTGCTTTCTTCCCGCTTTTATTGAAACCATTCCAGGAAAACTGTCCACCAAGAGAGGTTCCACTCACCAGAACATTCCCATTGATATCCGTAATACGTACCTGCGTTTTTTCCATCAGCCCTGTGACGGTAATTTGTCCGTTGTATTCGGGTCGCACCGGATTCGGGAATACATGAATATCGCTGTAACTAATTGATCCTTCGGTGGCGTCGCTACGGTATGAAACCAACCCGGCATCCGTTCCCATAAAGACTTCACCCGTTTCAGGATTTACGGCCAAAGACCAAAGATAATCCGATGGAAGTGGGCTGTTCTGTGTGGTAAAATGATGGACTGTTTCCAATCCGTCCGATGAAAGCAAATAGACGCCATTACCTTCCGTTCCTATCCATTTACGGTTCGCTCCGTCAATAGCAATACAATTGACTCGAATATCGTTCAGCAGATAATCGGCATTGTCCGTGCCATCGTTTCTGGGAATCTTAACCCTGGTAAAAGTATAATCCCTGTCGAAAATTCGAGATACACCGGTTGCCAGGATGGGTCCTACATTTGTTCCCAACCATATGGTACCATTTTTGTCTTCTGCCATGCATGTGATGGCCCATGGACTCAGTAAAATGCCGTCCTGGTCGGTAAAATTGTCGAACGCCCGGGTTTTATCATCGGTCGTATCGGTTAGGGTCCCATTATTGTCTAAGATAAAAATACCCCACCGTACTCGCACAGAGTTCATCCAAGCTTGGCCTCTGGTGGTTAACAAGATGGAACCCCAAGTCGGTGCCGTCTTCATTTCAGGATAAAAGGGATGGAACCAGGTACCATCCGATTTCAGAATACACAAAGCAGAATCAGGTAAATTTCTGGTTGCCAAAGGACCATCTGGAAAAAATTTTGAATTGAGCACCCAAAGATTTCCATCCTTATCAAAAGTAGCTCCATCCACACGACAGAAACGTCCGGGAATGGTATTTTTTAGATCACTGTTGTCGTTGCCATGCTGTTTAAAAAACTGATTGTTTCGAAATTCAAGCATTCCATCCCCCCAGGTCGTAATGAAAAAGTGGGTTTTATCAGCAGGATCCACAGCCATATTCAAGAAATCTTGTGGCTTATACCCAATGGTACTATACATTGCCTGCTTATTATTTAATCCACGCCATTGTTCGTCTTCAAAGATCAATAGGTCGCCGTCGTAGAAATAACGGTCTCCCCAACGTGCTCCAACGGTGGCATAATAGACTCCATCCTGAAAAAAAGCACTCCAAGCTGTGTTTTGTGTAGGCCCCTCCGGAATAATTGAATCTTTTTCAAGAACATATGAATCGTTTGAATTCTTCAAAACAGTCAGACCGGATGTTCCGGATGCCACATATAACTTCTGCTTATATGAATCCCATGCAATTGAATTAACCTTTCCATCTGCAACCGAAATTCGTTTCAGATTTTTATCATACATATACGTAGTTGTTCCTGAACAGGCAAAAAAGGCACTATCTTGAACTGAAATTTCGGTGATTCCAGCATCGTTGACAAATAGCAGCCAATTTCCGGGTACGCCCTTATACAAAACACCGTTTTGGCCCAAGGCTAAAAACTGACTACCAAAACGTACCAACTTTTTTACCTTGCTTCCAGAAATAAAGGATGCTGGTTTCCAATAGGATACATCTTGAAGGTTGTCCGATCTACTACCCTCATAAAGGCCGGAGACTGTTGCCACCATAATGGAATCACCCCATTGGACAGCGTCCACGCATTTCGAGTAAGAGGCAGAAAAAACAAGATAAAAGTTTTCCGTAAATTCTTTTTTGGCAATATCCAGAATGATCAACCCTACACCCGTTGATAAAAAAGCTTCATTACCCAAAATCCGAAGACCGTAAATGGTTTTGTCGCCTGTCAGTGATTTATTTTTAAAATCAGGAAGATTTACCAATCCCTTCGATGTCAGAAAATCGATGTTCCCATCTGAATATACGATGACCAATGTTTTGTTGACGTCACTCCAGCCAATAAACGAAACGGTGTGACCGTTCAAGCCATCGAGGGTTGTAAACGTTTCAGTCTGTCCGTCAGAAACCTGATATGAAAATAATTTTCCACTTGCTTCAACATAAACCTTGCCATCCGCAAAAGCAACCTGATCTGCAGTTTTATAAGAAAAATGTGTGCGCCATCCCCCTATTGCCGGTCCGGCAAACACTGAAACGGAAATCAAAAAAGCGGCTGACCAGACTTTTAAAATTCGGCTCATTGGTTCATGAATTTAGCTAATGCCTTGAAGGCCAATGCCCTGTGACTTATTGTGTTTTTGTGTTCAGCAGACATCTCGGCAAAACTTTGATCAAAAGAGTCAGGAGCGAATACGGGATCATAACCAAAGCCATCCGATCCTTTTTTTTCTGTCAAAATTTTTCCAACGATGATTCCTTCAAACAGGTATTCCCTTCCATCCAAAATTAATGCCGCAACTGTTTTGAAGCGAGCTTTCCTGTTGGTTTCACCCTCCAGTTCTTTCAGTAACTTCGTAATGTTGTTTTCAGCAATACATGCTGAACCTGCATAACGGGCAGAATAAACGCCAGGGGCACCATTCAGTGCTTCTACTTCCAAACCCGTATCATCGGCAACACAATCCAATCCGTATTTTTCCCAGATATACCGCGCTTTTTGAAGGGCATTACCCTCAATGGTATCCATGGTTTCAGGGATCTCATCAAAACAGCCTATTTCTTTCAAACTGAGCAGCTTAAATCTTGAGTTTAAAATGGCGGTAACCTCACCCAATTTATGAGCGTTGTTTGTGGCGAAAACAATCTGTTGCATGAATGATAAACGACTAAAGCTGTAATTTATTTGAAAGGTCCAGCATTTTTCGGATTGGCAATGCCGCCTTAATCCTAATTTCTTCTGGAATTTCTATGGATGGCGTTTCGTTCAACAGACACAAATACAATTTTTCAAGCGTGTTCAATTTCATGAATGAACACTCATTGCAGGCACACGTACTGTCTAACGGAGGTGCAGGTATGAATTTTTTATTTGGACAAGTGCGAATCATTTCATGCAGGATTCCGGATTCTGTTGCAACTATAAACTCTTCATTATCAGAATTCTGTACGAAGTTCAGCAATGCTGCTGTAGATCCTATGAAATCAGCCAGCATCAGCAAAACCTGTTTACATTCCGGATGCGCCAATATTTTTGCATCCGGGTGTTCTTTTTTCAACTGAATTAGTTTTTCAACAGAGAATTGTTCATGAACATGACAAGCGCCATTCCATAACAACATATTTCTACCTGTTATGCTGTTGATGTAATTTCCTAAATTCCGGTCAGGCCCGAAAATGAGTTTTTCTTCTTTTGGAAAACTTTGAACTATGGATACAGCATTGGTGGATGTAACTACAACATCCGTAAGCGCTTTTACAGCAGCTGATGTATTTACATAAGTAATTACTTTATGGTCGGAATTTTTTTTGACAAATTCTTCAAAAGCATCAGCCGGACAACTGTCTGCCAAAGAACAACCAGCTTCCATGTCAGGAATCAGCACTTTTTTTTGGGGCGAAAGTATTTTTGCTGTTTCACCCATAAAATGAACTCCACAAACAACCAGTATGGTTGCATCCGTTTTGGCTGCTTGCTGAGCCAGCGCCAAGCTGTCGCCTATAAAATCCGCAATATCCTGTATATCATCACTTTGGTAATAATGTGCCATTATCACCGCATTTTTTTCTTTTTTCAGTCTGTTTATTTCAGAAATTAAATATTTCTTTTCCATATCAACTAACTTAATCGTACAAAATTAGGCATTTTATTCTTAATTTTGATGTCTAAATATCAAATGAATGAAAAAGCTCAGCATACTGGAAATGAATCGTTTAACTAAGGATGAATATAAAAAAACAGAAAAAATTTCCTTGACAGTCGTTCTGGATAATATCCGAAGTTTGCACAACATCGGTTCTATATTTCGCACCGCTGATGCTTTTTTGGTTGACAAAATCATCTTATGTGGTGTATCTTGTCCGCCCCCACATCCGGAACTCCACAAAACAGCCCTTGGTGCCGAAGATGCTGTTGATTGGGTCTATATGGAAAATACATTGGACGCTGTTCTGGAACTTAAAAAACAATCCTGTTTTATTTTTGCTGTAGAACAGGTACATGGAAGCGTCTCATTAAATGACCTTACTTTAAATCCTTTGAATAGATATGCTATTGTCTTGGGTAATGAAGTCAAAGGTGTTCAACAGTCTGTAGTGGATATATGCGATGCATGTCTTGAAATTCCACAGCATGGTACCAAACATTCCCTGAATGTGTCAGTTGCATCCGGAATCGTTCTTTGGTCCTTTTTTAAAATTTTAGGAAAACCTTGAAATTGGAAACAAACAACAGTCTCTTATTATATTTTAGTTTTTAAAGTTTAAATAGAAAAGATAGTATAATAGACTGTTGAAAGTGTTTATTATTTTTTAAATTTTATATTGTCCAATAGTGTTATGAATAGTTTTTATACTTTGTAAACAGGTTATCAACCAGTTAAAATTGTATAATAATCTGATAGCAAACCGTATTCATCATTTTAAATATTTATTCAAAAAGTATCCTGTTCATTATTTTTTTAGTTCACTTTTGTTGATAGGGTTCTTTACTTCGTTCAATTTTTTTTTCAAATAGGAAGCCCTTCAAAAGTTGTTCCTATAATAACACCATTAATTCATACTTATCCACCACTGTTGACAACTTATCAACATCCTTTTTCCTATATTTGTTAACCAAAAAACCGGAAAGATTTTGAATAAATTACCAGAAAATACACCACTGATCAAACAGTATTTCGAGATGAAAAGTAAACATCCAGATGCTGTACTCATGTTCAGAGTCGGTGATTTTTACGAAGCATACGGTCAAGATGCCGTTGAAGTTGTTGAAATACTTGGTATTGCAATGACACGTAAATCCAATGGAGCAGCTGGTCCCATCGAAATGTGCGGATTTCCCCATCATGCTTTGGATAATTTTCTACCCAAATTGGTAAGAGCCGGTAGACGGGTTGCCATTTGTGATCAATTGGAAGATCCCAAACAAACCAAGAAACTGGTAAAACGTGGTATTACAGAACTCATTACGCCAGGTGTTTCCACCAATGAAAACATTCTGGATCAAAAAGAGAACAATTTTTTAGCAAGCCTTCATATTGAAAAGTCACATGCCGGCGTTGCTTTTCTGGATATATCAACTGGCGAATTTTTAGCTGCAGAAGGAACCTTCGAATATGTTGACAAGTTACTGAATACATTTTTACCCAAGGAAGTCCTTTATGAACGTGGAAAAAAGGACTTATACAGACAGCACTTCAATTATACTTCCGCCAAATTTGAGCTTGACGATTGGATTTATAATGAAGATTCTGCCATGAATAGATTGCTAAAACAATTTCAGACTAAAAGTTTGAAAGGTTTCGGCATCCAAAATATGAATGCAGGCATTATAGCCTCCGGAGCCATCTTATATTATATGGATCTGACCGAACACAATCAACTTGGTCATATTCAGTCAATTTCCAGAGTAGAAGAAGATCGGTTCGTCCGATTGGACCGATATACCATTCGCAGTCTCGAATTGTGTGATACCATCAACGATGGTGGACGTAGTTTGTTGAGTGTAATCGATAAGACTAAAAGTGCCATGGGTGGAAGACTACTTCGTCGCTGGTTGCTTTTTCCGCTCAAAGAATTGGCTCCCATTGTGGAACGTCAGGACATCGTAGAATATTTTTTCAAAAACCCGGAACTAAGGGAATATATTTCTGGAAGGCTCGGATTGATTGGAGATTTGGAACGCATTGTTTCAAAAATTTCGGTAGGAAGGGTCTCTCCGCGCGAATTGGTTTACCTGAAAACTTCCCTTCAGGCAGTCGATGATATTCTCAGGGCTGTACAGGAAGATGTTTCAAGTTTGGAAGATCCTGGTTCTCAAGCCTTGCTGCGACTGGTTGTTAAGATGAATCCATGTGACGCCATTCGTAATCGCATTCAAAGGGAAATAGTAGACACCCCACCCATTGCACTGAACCGTGGCGACGTGGTTCGAGATGGGGTGAATGCAGACCTCGACGAACTTCGCGCATTATCCACTTCCGGAAAAGATTTCCTTCTGGCCATTCAGGAACGAGAAGCTAATTTGACCGGCATTGCTAGCCTGCGCATCAGTTTCAATAGCGTTTTCGGCTATTACATCGAAGTACGCAATTCCCAAAAAGATAAAGTGCCGGCTGAATGGATACGCAAGCAAACGTTGGTTAATGCTGAACGCTATATCACCCAGGAACTTAAGGTTTATGAAGAAAAAATACTTGGAGCAGAAGAAAAAATCCAAGCCTTAGAACTGACGATTTTCACCAAGTTAACCGCTGAACTCTCTAAATATATGACTGATATCCAGCGTAATGCATCACAAATTGCCCAGCTGGACTGTCTTATTTCCTTTGCGTTGGTGGCCGTTCAAAATAAATACCAGCGACCAGAAGTGGAAGTCAGCGACCGTCTTGAAATCATCAACGGCCGCCATCCTGTCATTGAAAAGCAATTACCTTCGGATGAAACTTATATTCCGAACAACGTCCAAATGGACAGTAATTTGGAACAAATCCACATTATTACTGGGCCAAACATGGCCGGTAAATCTGCTTTTCTTCGTCAGACAGCTCTAATAGTATTAATGGCACAAACTGGTTCCTTCGTTCCGGCTGATGCTGCCCATGTTGGGTTGGTTGACAAGATTTTTACCAGAGTAGGGGCCTCTGACAACATTTCCTCCGGAGAATCTACCTTTATGATTGAAATGAACGAGGCCTCTGACATTCTGAACAACATATCTCAAAAAAGTCTGATCCTGTTTGATGAGTTGGGTAGAGGAACCTCGACCTATGATGGCATATCCATTGCATGGGCCATCGTCGAATACATACACGAACACCCCAAATTCAAAGCAAAAACCCTTTTTGCCACCCATTACCACGAACTCAACGAGATGGAAAAATCTTTTTCCCGCATCCGTAATTATCACGTGACGGTGAAAGAGGCTGACGGAAAAGTAATCTTCCTACGCAAGATGGAGCGGGGTGGAACAGAGCACAGCTTCGGGATTCACGTTGCAAAAATGGCAGGCATGCCTCAAAGCATACTTAAACGGGCCAATCAGATTCTAAGCCAGATGGAAACCGAAAACCGCAAAGGCAGCATACACAAACCGACACAGGAAATAGCGAATGAAAGGGGCGGGATGCAACTGAGTTTTTTCCAGCTGGATGACCCCATCCTATCACAGATCCGCGACGAAATCATCAAAGTGGACGTGAACAACCTCACACCGCTGGAAGCACTGAACAAACTCAGTGACATCAAGCGGATACTCAAAGGGAAATAAAGCTTATACGTTGAAACGGAAGTGCATGATATCACCGTCCTGGACGATGTATTCCTTGCCCTCTACGTTCATTTTTCCAGCTTCTTTCACAGCAGCTTCTGAACCGTATTTGATAAAATCTTCGTATTTGATGACTTCGGCACGGATAAAACCTTTTTCGAAATCGGTGTGGATGACGCCGGCACAGACTGGTGCTTTACTGCCCGTATGGAAGGTCCATGCCCGGACTTCTTGTACTCCAGCCGTAAGGAAAGTACTCAGATTCAATAGTTTATAGGCCGATTTGATCAGACGGGAAACGCCTGATTCGTGCAGGCCGATTTCATTAAGGAACATTTCGCGCTCCTCAAACGTCTCGAATTCAGCAATTTCCGATTCAATTTTAGCAGCAACCACAAGAATTTCTGCGTCTTCATCCTTCACGGATTCGCGAACCATTTCCACATACTTGTTTCCGTTTACAGCAGAAGCTTCATCTACGTTGCAGATGTACATGACGGGTTTGTTGGTGAGCAAAAATAAATCCCTGGCTATTTTTTCATCGTCCTTCGTATCGAATTTGACCGACCGTGTGGATTTGCCTTGTTCGAGTGCTATCTTAAATTTTAGAAGAACTTCCAGCACTTGCTTTGCTTGTTTGTCACCTCCGGTCTGAGCCTGTTTCTGTACTTTCTGAATGCGGCTGTCAATGGTTTCCAGGTCCTTGATCTGCAATTCGTAATCTATGATTTCCTTGTCGCGAACTGGATTGATGCTGCCGTCCACATGAGTCACATTTTCGTCATCAAAGCAGCGGAGTACATGCAAGATGGCATCTGTTTCTCGAATGTTGGCCAGGAATTTGTTGCCCAAACCTTCCCCTTTGCTGGCACCTTTCACAAGTCCGGCAATATCCACGATTTCGACAGTTGTCGGAACGATGCGGTGCGGATGGACCAATTCAGCCAGTTTGGTAAGCCGTTCATCGGGTACAGTAATGACGCCCACGTTAGGTTCGATGGTGCAAAAAGGAAAATTTGCAGCCTGAGCTTTAGCGTTCGAAAGACAATTGAACAGAGTGGATTTGCCGACGTTTGGCAGGCCGACGATGCCGCATTGTAATGCCATATTGAAAATAATTTATTGAAAAATACCTTTTCTACTAAACCTGTATATCCGATAGCGACAAACGCTTCTGGGCCGCAAAAGTACAAAAAAACAGACAATTTTACGAATGTGCCTCCAGCCAATTCTTGCCAACTCCTACATCAGCCTTTAATGGAACATCCAGTTTGACAGCATTTTCCATTTCATAGGTCACCAATTCGCGAACTTTTTCCAACTCATTTTCCGGTACTATGAAGTTCAATTCATCGTGAACCTGCAAGATCATGGTTGTTTTTAACCCTTGTCTTTCAAGCGATTGGGCAATCTTGACCATGGCAACTTTGATGATGTCCGCCGCTGTTCCCTGTATGGGTGCGTTGATGGCATTCCGTTCTGCATATCCTCTCACATTAGCATTCTGGGAGTGAATGTCCTGAAGAAATCTTTTTCGGTGAAACAATGTCTCTACCCAGCCATTTTCCCTGGCCTTCTCAATGGATGCGTCCATATACGCTTTAACTTGTGGATAGGTCTTGAAGTAGCCATCAATCAATTCTTTAGCCTCTGTTCTGGACACGCCCATCCGTTCAGCCAAACCAAAAACGGAAATCCCGTAGATGATGCCAAAGTTGGCTGTTTTTGCCTTTCTCCTCATCTCCGAAGAGACTTCTTCAAGTGGGATTTTGTATATCTTCGCAGCTGTAGCAGCGTGAATATCCAATCCGTCGCGAAAGGCTTGTATCATTGTTTGATCCTTACTTAAATGTGCCATCAATCGTAACTCAATCTGGGAATAGTCAGCCGAAAGGAAAACGCTACCCGACTCTGCCGAAAAGGCTTTTCGGATTTCGCGACCCTGGGCATCTCTTACAGGTATGTTTTGTAGGTTTGGATTGCTGGAACTAAGTCTTCCTGTTGATGTAACGGCCTGATTGAAAGACGTATGTATTTTGCCGGTCCTAGGATTGATAAGTTCAGGTAGCGCATCAATGTAGGTACTCAGCAATTTTTTCAGACCCCTTTGTTCAAGGATTTTTTCAATGATGGGATGTTTTCCTTTTAATCCTTCCAACACATCTTCTGAAGTCGAATATTGACCAGTTTTGGTCTTTTTTGCTTTCCCACCGAAGGCTAGAGTTTCAAAAAGCACTTCCCCGATTTGCTTTGGAGAATTAACGTTGAATGGTATCCCGGCCATTTCCTGGATTTCAGCCTCCATCTTTACTAAAGCAGCGGTCATGATCAACGAAGATTCCTTCAATGCAATGCGATCAATGCCAATGCCTGTTGTTTCCATATTGGTCAAAACCTTGACTAAAGGCATTTCAACCTCGTAACAGAGAAAATCCAATCCTTTTCCCTGGAGTTCCTTTTCTAAAACATTCTTCAATTGCAAAGTGATATCTGCATCCTCGGCAGCATATTCATACACTTCGGAAGGAGAGAGGTTCCTCATGTTTTTTTGATTTTTACCTTTAATTCCAATCAATTCATCGATGTGAATGGTTCGATATTGAAGATAAATTTCAGCAAGGAAATCCATCCCGTGCCTCAATTCGGGTTGAAGCAGATAATGTGCTATCATGGTGTCGAAAAATGGACCCTGAACATCGATTCCGTATTTTTTCAAAACGACCATGTCATATTTCAGGTTCTGTCCAATTTTAAGGACCGAGCTTTTTTCCAAAATCGCTTTCAGTGGTTGAACTTTTTGAAAACCAATTTCACCTGGAGGGACAGGAAGGTAGTACGCTTCGTTTTTCTTCCAAGAAAAGGACATTCCGACTAATTCTGCCTCCATGGCATCCAAACCTGTCGTTTCTGTGTCAAAAGCATAGAAATCCTGATTACTGATTTCTACCAGAAAATCATTGATTTTCTCTTCAGAATCAAGCAGATAGTAGGAGTGAGGGATGTCTTTTAAGGCTTTGAGGTTTGAGAATTCATTTTCATTCGGAAGTTCATCTTCATTTACAGAACTCTCGAAGGTGTTTGATAAGCTCGATGCGGACTCATCCCAAAGCGAAAATTGTCCGGCGGGAGCATTTTGTTTTTTCACTTGTGTTTTTTGAACAATGGGTTGTTCCATTTTTGTTTCCGGAGCAGAAGGTCTGGCATTTTGAATCTTGTTTAGGTGTGTTCGAAATTCCAGCTCCTCATAAATTTGACGCAGTGCAACTTCATCTACCGGATCCCGATGTAATTTTTCTTCATCGAACTCCAGAGGAACATCAATTTTGATGGTGGCCAAAAAACGCGAAAATTCAATTTGTTCTTTGTTGTTCGAAATTTTATCCTTTAGAGCCCCCTTTAGTTTATCAGTGTTTTTAAGCAAATTTTCAATACTACCGAATTCATCGAGTAATTTTCGTGCAGAGACATCCCCAACACCGGGACAACCCGGAATGTTATCGGAGGTATCACCAACCAAACCCAAATAATCAATCATTTGAAGCGGACTTTTCAATCCATACTTGCTAATTACCTGTTCAGGGCCCATGATCTCGAATTCATTGGAACCATATTTCGGTTTGTACATGAATACATGATCAGTCACCAATTGCCCATAATCTTTGTCGGGTGTCATCATGAAAACTGTAAAACCCTCCTTTTCTGCCATAACAGACATAGTTCCTATCACATCATCTGCCTCAAATCCCATCATTTCAACGATGGGAATATGAAACGCCTCAATGATTTTTTTAATCCAAGGAACCGACCAAGTAATCACTTCGGGTGTTTTTGGCCGTTGTGCCTTGTATTTATCAAAAGCTTCGTGGCGGAATGTAGGACCGGGGGGGTCAAAACCAACGGCAATGTGACTAGGGTTTTCACGGCGTAATAAATCTTCCAACGTATTAAGAAAACCAAAGATAGCCGAGGTGTTATATCCCTTGGAGTTCATCCTTGGATTATTGATAAACGCATAGTATGCCCTGTATATCAATGCATAAGCATCGAGCAAGAATAGAGTTTTGGAGGAATCCATGTAAACCTGATGTTTGTTTTCGTAAAAGTACTAAAAAATGAGCATGCGCCATTTTTTTATTATTTTTGTAATCCGATACATCTTTTATGATTGAACAAATTCGAAAACCAGTTGTCCAAGACTTCCAACGTTATGAAAAGGCCTTCAAAGAAGCAATTCATACCGACAATGCTTTATTAAAGGCTATTCTGACTTATGTTAGGACGACGAAGGGAAAAGAATTGAGACCAGTTCTAACCCTTCTGGCGGCGGGAATGTTTGGTTCAATCAATGAAGATACGATTATTGCTGCGGTGTCCCTTGAATTACTTCATACCGCTAGTCTGATGCACGATGACGTTGTTGATCAGACGTATGAAAGGCGTTCAAAATATTCTGTTAATGCTTTGTGGAACAATAGAATTGCCATCTTGGTTGGAGATTATTACCTCTCTAAATCTGCATTCATTAGCGCAAAAATGAAAACCAGACGTATAACCACCATGCTTTCTCAATTGGGTTGTGATTTGTCTGATGGCGAATTGTTGCAAGTGTCCAACGAACGCAAACTCCAAATTGATGAAACTGCTTATTTAGACGTTATTCGAAAAAAAACTGCCAAGACATTTGCATTTTGTACACAAGCTGGCGCCATTACAGTAGAGACAAGTCCCGATGAAGAAGAAAATCTCCGTCTTTTCGGAGAAAATCTTGGCATGGTTTTTCAAATTAAGGACGATATATTTGATTATTTTCAAACAAGCAATATTGGGAAGCCAACGGGTAATGATCTGATAGAGGGAAAAATGACTTTGCCATTAATTTTCTCTTTAGAGAACTCAACCAAAGAAGTAAACCGTCCTTTCCTGAATATGATCCGAAATCGAGACTTTACCCCAGAAAATCTTACAAAAATGAGCGTATTTGTTCATAAAGCAGGAGGTATTGAATATGCTGAAAGAAGGATGAAGGAATTCGGTGAAATGGCAATTATGAATATTGAGCACTATCCTCAATCAAAATTTCATGACTCATTGATTATGTGTCTTGAATACGCGATGAAAAGAACGAAATAACACCTTTTTTAGAAGGCGATGGTCGGTTTTCCCATGATTTCAGTAAGAATATTGTTAGCTAATCGGCTTGCACCGTATCGGAATAAGTCTTTTTGTAGCCAGCCGTCGCCCAGGACGTCTTCTACGATGCAATAGTAATCTAATGCCTCTTCGGTGGTTACGATGCCTCCAGCAGCCTTAAAGCCCACTTTTTTGCCTGTTTTTTCATAATACTCCTTGATAAGCTTGCACATGACATATGCCGCTGTTGTTGTTGCAGCTGGTTGCTGCTTTCCTGTTGATGTTTTGATGAAGTCAGCACCGGATTCCATTGATAGGATGGAAGCGATCCGCAATTCATCCACTTTTAGTGAACCCGACTCCAGAATTACTTTTAAATGAGCTTCCCGACAGGTTGCTTTGATCTCCTGAATTTCTTCAACTATTTCCTCATATTTTTTTTCTAATAATTTTCCGATGGAAAGGACAATATCTATTTCACTTGCACCATCCAACAAAGCCAGCGATGTTTCAGCGACTTTCACTTCAATGAAGGTCTGGGAATGAGGAAATCCTGCAGCAACTGACGCTATTTCAATGCCCTCAGTCAGGCACTCGCGAACGGTCTTGACCATGGAAGGATAAACACAAATAGCTGCAACGTTTGGCAGTTCTGGGTATTTTTCACCAAAATCATTCACTTTTTGTACCATATTTGCGATACCTTCTTCTGTATCAGATGTATTAAGACTAGTAAGGTCAATACAACTCAAAATGGTTTCGTAAGACTTCATATTGCGGCTTGTATCTTTCCTTTGATGCAAAATGGCTTCAATATTTTTAAGTACTTCCGCTTCATTAAAGGAGGCATATTCTTTTAAAACGCTCGTGATTTTATCCATTTTTCTGTAATTTGGGATTATTTAAATGTCTATTATTATCTCTCTCAGTCTTTTTCCGAAGGTTGTTTTCAAATGCTTCCGTTAAATTCACACCTGTCTGGTTGGCAAGACAGATTAAAACCCATAACACATCTGCAAGCTCGTCCCCAAGATTTTCGGTGTTTTCTTTATCTTTAAATGACTGTTCACCGTATTTTCTGGATATTATTCTGGCTACTTCGCCCGTTTCTTCGGCCAAAATTGCCATATTGGTCAGTTCGCTAAAATATCGAACGCCATAATTTTTGATCCATTCATCGACCTTTTGTTGTGCTTCCCAAATTGTCATCGATTCATTCTTTGTTTTTAGTGTCTATGTATAGTGTAACAGGCCCGTTGTTGGTCAAACTCACCTTCATGTCCGTTCCAAAAATACCAGTTTCAATCGTTTTACCAAGCTTTAGATGCAGCAAATCCTTCAATTTTTCGTACAAAGGAATTGCGATTTCTGGTTTGGCTGCTTTGATAAAGGAAGGCCTGTTTCCTTTCTTTGTCTGTCCAAATAAGGTAAATTGACTAATTAGCAATATATTACCATTCGTGTCGATAATAGATTTATTCATCAAGCCAGCATCATCACTAAATATTCTCAACTGAACGATCTTGCTACTAATCCATTCAATATCTTCCTGATTATCAGCCTCATCTATGCCAATTAAGACCAAAAGGCCCTCATCGATGGCTCCATTTATGGCTCCGTCAATTTCGACTTTTGCATTTAAAACTCGCTGAATGACCGCTCTCATGGTTCCAACTTTGGGTGTAAAAATAGCGATATTTTTTCAGCCTTTGATGTCCCTACCACTTTTTGCAGGCTTTCCACGCTCAATTCCCGAATCCGTTTTACACTTTTGAATTCTTTAAGAAGTATATTTTTTGTGGCTTCACCAATGCCTGGAATCGTGTCCAATTCTGAGGCTATTTGGCTTTTACTTCTGAGTTTACGGTGATGAGTTATCCCAAACCGATGTGCTTCGTCCCGAAGTTGCTGAATTAATCGGAGAGTTTCGGAATTTTTATCCAGATATATGGGAATGGAATCGTTCGGAAAGAATAGCTCTTCCAAGTTTTTTGCGATACCTATGACCTGCAGTTTATCAAAAACGCCTACTTCTTTCAATGCAGAAACTGCCGATGAAAGTTGACCTTTTCCGCCATCGACTATGACCAACTGTGGCAACGGTTGGCCTTCGTCCATCAATCTTCGGTACCTGCGTGTCAAAACTTCTTCCATGGAAGCAAAGTCATCCGGCCCAACAACTGTTTTTATATTGAAATGTCGGTAGTCTTTTTTTGACGGTTTGGCATTTTTAAAGACGACACATGATGAAACCGGAAAACTTCCCTGGGTGTTTGAATTGTCAAAACATTCGATGTGAAGGGGTAATTCGTGTAAGTTAAGGTCTCTCTTAATGGTACTGAGAATTCTTGTTGTTCTTTGTTCTGGATTGAGTTTTTCCTGTTGTTTCAACAAGTCAACTTTGTATTGTTTTACATTTTGTAGGGAAAGATCAAGTAATTTTTTTCTATCACCCCGTAGAGGAATGGTAAAAAGTATACCTTCTATCTCTAATTCAGGCATAAATGGAACAATTATTTCTTTCGCCGGACTTGTGTAACGTTGCCGGATTTCAAAAATAGCGGTGCTCAGTAATTCTTCCTTTTCTTCTTCCAGCCGCTTTTTGTATTCAATGGTCATTCCGCGAACGATGCATCCATTTACTAAATATAGATAGTTTATAATTGCCGATTGGTCCGTTTCATCGAAAGAATAGACCTCTATGTTGTGCAAGCCAGAGTTAACGATAGCCGATTTGCTCCGATATTGTTCAATTAAATCGTATTTTTCCTTAATTATGTGAGCTTCTTCAAATTTTAAATCATTTGAAAGTAGTTTCATTTCATTTAAAAGATGTTTGCTGATTTGATGGATGTTGCCTTTCAGGATTTCACGAATTTCCTGAATATTTTCCATATAGTCCCTTTGCGTTTGTAAACCCTCACAAGGGCCTAGACATTTCTTGATTTGATATTCCAAGCATACTTTATATTTCTTACTGAGAATTTGTTGCTCAAGCATTGGCAATTTGCAATTTCTGATAGGATAGACTTTTTTAATTACTTGCAGCAATGCCCGAACCATGGGCACTGAGCTATATGGCCCAAAATATTCTGATCCATCGTGAATAATATTTCTCGTTTGAAACACTCTTGGAAATGGTTCCTTTTTAATGCAAATGCTTGGATACGTTTTGTCATCCTTCAACATTACATTGTATCTTGGACGGTATTGCTTGATCAAGTTGTTTTCCAGTAAAAGCGCATCTTCTTCCGTTTCTACAACGATAATTTTTAGATCATGGATTTTTCGTACTAAAATCCGCGTTTTTGGTGAATCAGAATGATCTTTAGAAAAGTACGATAAAACGCGCTTTTTTAAGTTTTTTGCTTTCCCTACATAGATTATTGTTCCTGTTTCATCATAATATTGATAGACTCCTGGGTTCTCTGGAATTCTTTTTAAGATTTCTTGAACATTTGCTTGTATGGGGTATAAGCTTTTCATCCTTTTTTATTACTTTTCTTCTGTATTGCCCATTAATACTATTCTTTTTAAAGTCATCTAGATTACTGGGTTCAGGTATGATTATCAGAAGTGGGCTGTTCCACGTGGAACAATAGCCTATCTTCCCAGTAAGACCAAGAGTACATTGATGTCGTTTGGTGAAATTCCAGGGATTCGGCTGGCTTGTCCAATAGTTTCTGGTTGAATTCTGCTCAATTTTTGTCTTGCTTCGATTGATAGTGATTGCAGGTTTTCGTAATCAAACTTCTCTGCAATCAGAATGTTGTCTAATCTATGGATTTTTTCAGCAATTCCATGTTCTCGCTCGATATAACCTTTGTATTTAATATGGATTTCTGCAGATTCTACAATCTCTTCGCGTCTATTTTTAATAGAGTAAATTTTTTCTTTTAATGCAGGGATGTGTGGCAGAAGGTTTTCAAAGTTCAATTGTGGCCGTCCAATAAGATCAATTAATCGAATACCCTGTTTAAGTTGGGCCGTTTCAAGACTCAATAAGGCTTCGTTTATGTGTTTTGCTTTGATTGAATAGGCTTCACAAAAGCTGATAAGATCATCAACTTCTTGTTTTTTTTTGCGATACAACTCATTTCTTTCAAAAGAGGCTAATCCCAGTTGATAGCTTTTAGGTGTTAATCGGGTATCCGCATTATCTTGACGCAATAAAATTCGATGTTCTGCTCTGGATGTAAACATTCGATAGGGTTCATCCACACCTTTGGTTACTAAATCATCTATTAATACACCAATGTAGGCGTCATCTCTTTGTAATATAAATGCTTCATCACCATGACAAGACTGGTGAGCATTGATTCCTGCTATCAACCCTTGGCCTGCAGCTTCTTCATAACCGGTAGTTCCATTGATTTGACCGGCAAAAAACAAGTTTTTAACGAGCTTTGTTTCCAAGCTGTGTTTCAATTGTGTCGGGTCAAAGAAGTCATATTCGATGGCATATCCAGGTCTGAAAATATGAACATCTTTAAAACAAGGAATTTCTTTCAAGGCATTGATTTGAACGTCTAATGGTAGGGATGAAGAAAAACCATTCAAATACATTTCCTGAGAAGTTTCTCCTTCTGGTTCTAAAAAGAGTTGATGCTGGTCTTTATCTGCGAAAGTGAATATTTTGGTTTCAATGCTTGGGCAATAACGCGGACCTATACTCTTAATTTGTCCGTTGTAAAGGGGAGAATCTTCAAGTCCACCGTGTAAAACATCATGTACTTTCGGATTGGTATAACAGATCCAGCAGTTGCGTTGTTTCAATGGGCGTGGATTGAAATCCAGAAAGGAGAACTTATGAAAGTCGTTTTCACCCATTTGTTCTTCCATTTCATCAAAGTGAACACTACGAGCATCGATTCGCACAGGTGTGCCCGTTTTCATTCGGTCTGACTTAAACCCTAAAGAACGAAGTTGCTCGGTCAAGCCAAAAGATGCTGGTTCAGACATACGACCACCAGTATATTGAGTTCGTCCGATATGGATTAAACCATTTAGAAAAGTTCCATTGGTCATGACCACGCTTTTAGCCGAGAAAGTGGCACCTATTGCCGTTTTCACCCCACAAACTTCATCCTCTTTTATTTCCAAAGCAACCACGGTATCTTGCCAGATATTAAGGTTTTGTGTATTCTCTAATATTTCTTTCCAGGCAAGAATGAATTTTTGTCGGTCACTTTGTGATCGGGGGCTCCACATTGCCGGACCTTTGGATCGGTTTAGCATTCTAAATTGAATGGCTGTCATATCCGTAATTATACCTGTTTGACCTCCTAAAGCATCGATTTCACGTACTATCTGGCCTTTTGCAATACCACCAATGGCTGGATTGCAGCTCATTTGACCGATTTTATTCATGTCCATTGTAATCAGTAAAGTTTTGGAGCCCAGATTTGCGGCTGCAGCAGCTGCTTCACAACCTGCATGCCCAGCACCGATTACAATAACGTCGTATGAAAAGTTCATTATATTGATTTAGAATAAAATAATAATAAATTAAAATAATAGCAATGCATTATCCTCCTGCCCATGCATGTTTGCTTCATCTTCAAACGTCTTGTCCTTAAATCCACAAAGATGCAAAATGCCGTGAATGATAACCCGTAATAGTTCGTTGTCTGCATTTAATCCCAAAAGGACTGCATTGCTGGCTACGGTTTCGACACCTATGAAAATATCCCCTGAAATTTTTATTAGGTCTGAATAATCAAAGGTTATAATATCGGTATAATATTCGTGTTTCAGATATTGCTTATTATACTCAAGGATTTTAGAATCAGAACAAAAGATATAATTGATTTCACCGACCTTTTTCCCGTGAGATAGGGCAACTGCACAAATCCATCCAGTTACTTGGGCCTGATTAAAAACAGGTAAAGGACAATCATCAGCTTTAAACCGGATCATAGCTTTCTATTATTTAAAAAAGGCATAAGCCAGAAATATTGCAGCCAATGCACCAGCCAAGTCTGCAAGTAATCCAGCCCAAATGGCATATCGAGTTCGCTTGATACCGACAGAACCAAAATAAAGGGCAACAATATAAAAGGTTGTATCTGCCGCTCCCTGGAAAAGGCAAGAAAGGTGACCAACAAAGGAATCCGCACCATAGGTTTTCATCGTATCGAGCATCATACCGCGGGCACCGCTTCCACTTAGTGGTTTCATGAAGGCAGTGGGCAAGGCGTCAACGAAATCAGTATTCAAGCCGACTGCTGAAATCAGGTATTTTATCCCGTCTGTCAAAAGTT
>Ga0209430_1000539_pt1 | contig 38076 bp, 29 predicted proteins | sample BarGraIncub1133A_FD_184504 | JGI IMG/M metagenome (GOLD analysis project Ga0209430, IMG submission 184504) | Arctic peat soil microbial communities from Barrow, Alaska - Barrow Graham LP Incubations 11-33A (SPAdes) (version 2) | ecosystem: Environmental > Terrestrial > Soil > Wetlands > Peat... | reverse complement strand
TTGCAGGTTCTCACAGCCGAGACTAAGAACAAGTACTCCACCAGCATTGGGATGATTTACCAGATCAGCAAGTGCTGTTCGCGTATTTACATGATCATCTCCAAGTTGTGAGCACCCGTAGTTGTGCTTGAAAACTTCAACTGAATCAATCTCTTTGGGATGAATTAAACTTTTAAACCGGTCAATGATTTGCTGAGCCTGTCCATTTACACAGCCAACAGTTGGAACAATCCATAATTCGTTACGAATCCCTACCTCGCCGTTTTTTCGAAGATATCCTTTAAAACTTTTTTCCTCAACATATGTAGTTAGGTTTCGGAGTTTTTGGTTGAACGTGTATTCGAGATTTCCTGAAAGATTTGTTTTCAAATTGTGTGAATGGAGATGAGTGCCCGCTTTAATGGAGCATGTTACATGCCCGATTGGTTCTCCGTATTTGACAACATTTTCCCCTTCGGCAATCGGACGAATCGCTATTTTATGACCAGCAGGTATTTCTTCGCTAATTATTACCTCTTGACCACAGATTGTGATTTTTTCATCTTTTACCAATGATTCAAGACAGACTGCGACGTTATCGCGGGGATTGATCTGAATATATTTGTCCATTTGAAATTTGATGTTTTTTGGCGTTTAAATAACTCCATTTTTGATTTTGTAAAACCGGATAATTAGAAACTTAAGATTCCAGTCCAATCTTCATCAACGGGTTTTTCTCATTCAGCACTGCCTTGACTGCCTTTTTCATTCCGACCTGTTCAATCAAAAAAAGATAGCAAGTAACTGAAATTGTTAAGTTTGGAACGTTGTTAAGATCCTGTTTCCATACTTTATCCAGTTTTAGTACATTTTTAACGAGTGTTTCAATTGATACTGGCCGTCCGTCGCAAGCGGCCCAGGCCTCTTTATAGAAATCGAGAATCCATTTATCGTCCTGAATTTTATAACTTACTCCATTTGTTTCACCCTTGAAATAGGCAATCATCGCTGCCAGTGAAAAAACAATTTTTTGCGGAAGCATCTTATGTGATTCGTAATAATTCAACAGGGTAGGGAGGTTTCGGGTTTCCCATTTCGACATGGCATTTAGTGCAATACTTTGCCAAAGATGCCGGATATATGGATTTCTGAATCGTTCAAGAATTTTATTTGCAAACGATTTAAGCTCTTTCTCTGATCCATCGAGTACCGGTAAAACTTCGTCATATACCATCTCCTGCATGAAATGTCCGACCTCCAGGTTTTCGAAAGCTTCGCGGACAGTTTCCATTCCACTAAGATAAGATACGGCATAACTTCCAGTATGACAGCCATTAAGTACCTGGACTTTTTGTTCGCGAAACCGCTTCATATCTTTTACGAATTTTACATCAAGTCCAGCCTTTTCAGCGGGAAACTCTTTTTGTACCCATTCCGGACCTTCGATTACCCAAAGATGGAAATATTCACCGACAACAACCAGGTTATCTTCATATCCTAATTCATGCTGTATGGCATCAATCTCGTCTTTCGGAAAACCTGGAACAATCCTGTCAACCAGGGAATTGCAAAATGCGCATGAATTGTTAAGCCATTGAATAAATTCATGTTCCAATTTCCAGTTTTCACTGTGTTGAAGGACATATTTTTTCAGGAAGTCAGCGTTACGGTCTATTAATTCACAGCAGATGATTATCAGGCCTTTGGAAGGATCTCCTTTAAAGGTTTTATATCGTTGATAAAGTAAAGCGGTCATCTTACCGGGAAATGATTTTTGTAACTCCATCTCTAAACGGTCGTTTTCATCCCAGGCAATTCCTGCTTCCGTAGTATTTGAGACGATAATCCTCAATTCCGGTTTGTCTATAACTTTCTTATATTCATTTAATTGTGTGTAAGGATTTAATCCACGCGTAATGCAATCAACCAATGTAAACTCTTTGATGGGCTGGCCATTTTTGATTCCTTTCAGATATACGTGATAAAGACCATCCTGCGCATTGATCATGTCTACCATTCCACGTTCAATGGGCTGCACAACTACAACCCCAGTTTTGAAATCCGCATTTTTATTCATTTTGGTAACCATCCAATCTACAAACGCTCTCAGGAAATTTCCTTCACCAAATTGAAGAATTCTTTCCGGGTAAACCGGTAAATTTGCAACTGTACTTCTGTTAAGTTTTAACATTGTCTATTTCTTATTGTTTGACACTTCTCTGTTTTGAGAATTGCTTTGAAAAATCATCCGTGTTCGCACACGGAATGTGACAAAAATAGATATTTTTTGTGTAGATGAAGATTTTTGAATAGTTCTGAATGTGCTATATTGTTATATGTGAGATAAATATACAATTGAATGGTCAGTGATTTAATGTAAAATTAATATTTATCACCTGGTCGAACCAAAATTCAGCTACTGTCAACAAATGAATTGCTATTTTTAGCTTAAATTAGTGTCCCAAAATTATGGTGTATGTGATTACCGGCGGCCCGGGATTTGGAAAGAGTGTTCTGATTGAAAAATTTCATAAACTTGGTTACCCCGTTGGGGGTGAAATTGCAAGACAAATTATAGAACAGCAAACTGCCGAAGGGGGAGTGCTGCTTCCATGGAAAGACGCGGCCGGGTTCGAAAAACGAGTAATGAATGAGCGGATCGCATTTCTTAAAAGTTTTGATATTGAATCTGTAGCATTTAGTGATCGTGGATTACCCGATCAGGCAGCTTTTTCGAGGTACAAAGGGAAAGCGATTTCCCCACAATTAAATGCGGCAATTATTGAAAATTATTATGCAAAAAAGGTATTTTTGACACCACCCTGGCGCCAAATATATCGAAACGATTCTATCAGAACTGAAACCTTTGAAGAGGCCGAAAGAATTCATCAATTCATTGTTGAAGCATATCTGAAAAGTGATTATGAATTGATTGGTCTTCCTTTTGTTTCGCCTGGCGAACGAATCGCATTTATTTTGAAATCATTATAAACCTATATATTAATTGATTATGAAAATGTCAGATCGCAGAAATTTTTTTAAAAAGGCTTTGGTTGGAGCGGCCGGCCTGGCAGCATTTCCGGTGGTATTATCGGCAGGTGAGGAGGATATGTCGTCACTCACGCCAAAAATTAATATCAATTCTCTTAAGAATAGTAATGTTATTCTTTTTCAGGGAGATTCAATTACTGATGCCGGACGGAAACGGGAAGTTAAAGATCCAAACAATCAGAGTGCGCTTGGAGGCGGATACGCATTTCTTGCTGGTGCTGATCTTTTGAATACATTCCCTACAAAGGGATTGAAAATTTATAATAAAGGGATCAGCGGTAACAAGGTTTATCAATTAGCTGAGCGTTGGCAGGAAGACTGCATTGACCTCAAACCTGCAGTTTTGAGCATTTTAATTGGCGTAAACGATTACTGGCACAAACACAACGGAAATTATGACGGGACGGTGGAGATTTATGAAAGAGATTTCAGGGCCTTGCTGAAAAGAACGAAGGAGGCGCTACCTGAAACAAAACTTGTTATTTGTGAGCCTTTTGCGGTACTCGGTTGCAAGGCAGTTGATGGTACATGGTTTCCAGAATTTGATCAGTATCGCGCAGCTGCAAGAAAATTGGCTGGTGAGTTTGATACCATCTTTATCCCATATCACGATATTTTTGCCAAAGCTTCTAAAGTTGCTCCTCCAACTTATTGGACAGCTGATGGAGTCCATCCAACAATTGCCGGAGCAAAGTTGATGTCTGAAGCATGGATGAAATATGTTTTTGGTAAATAAAATCAAGAAATCCGGTGAGCTGATAACCAAGATATTGGTCGGTTCATCGGATTTTGATTACACATTTTTGCTTTTGCCGGATTTAAAAAGTAAAACCTCGACATTTTCAATGGTGACCAGACAACCATATCGCATTGATTCGAGCTGTGGCCGAATGGTTTCGTAAAAACTACGTATTTTCACATCCTCGTCGATTAACTCAATAATCACAGGCAGCTTATCAGTGACTTCCCAGAATTTATAAGAATGGATGACTGAACTGGCTCCATATCCAAGTATACCTTTAAGTACTGTTGCACCCGCAAGTCCTTCTTTTTTAGCAGAAAACACAATCGAATCGCAAAGCAGATCCTGCTTTAACTGGTCGGTTGAGCTTATAAATATCCGGAGTAAGGCGTTTTGAGCGTTGGTTTTCATGTTAGAATGATTTTATGAGGGTACGACCAAGGTAAACAGCAACTAATCCAAGGAAAAAGCTTAAAGACGCATAAAGACTGACCCTAAGCCAATCCTTTTCTTGCAGTAACATAAAGGCATCATTGGTAAGTGATGAAAAAGTGGTAAATCCGCCACAGATTCCTACTGTAAGGAAAATTCGTGCTTCGGGGCTCAATAAATTGCCTCGTTCCGACATTCCATAAAAAATTCCTATCATTAAACTTCCAATGATATTTACGGTGAATGTTCCCCACGGGAAAAGCGAAAAAGTATTTTCCTGAAAGTAGCGCGAAACCAAAAATCGTAAGACAGTTCCGATAAAGCCGCCGGTTCCGGCAATCAATAATGACTTGAGCATAAACTGATTTTTATTAAAACTACTACGACTGCGGTGAATCGATGGATTTCGAAAGGCAAATCATAGCTGCTGTGACAAAGATAATAAAACCATAACTATATAACAGCATCTGAATTATGACCCTCAACAAAGTGCATTTCCGAATTTCAACAATAATAAATTTTGAAATCAGCGAAGATTTATTGAAAATTGCCGTACTTTTAACATGATTTTCCTGACCTGTATTTTAAACAGTATTTATTATGGATCAAGCAATTAAATTATTTCTGAAAGAGTCAATCAATTTGGAGCTTAATATTGGCGACCTTTACCAGTTTTTTAGTGCTAAATTTCCGGTTGATTATGATTTTTGGTGGAAAATTTCGATTGAAGAGATGAATCATGCTGCGCTGATCGAATCCATCAACGATGTTTTTTGGACGGATCTTTTGCCTTTTGATTCTATTGAGAAACAAGCTGATGATCTGCGGAAAATAAATCTTATTGTTAAAAATAAAATTGAGCACTTCAAATTGTTTCCACCGACACGATCAGAAGCATTTAAATATGGTTTTGAGCTCGAAAATTCGGCCGGAGAGTCTCATTTCGAAATTTTTATGACCTCAGTGCCTGATTCGCCTGTTGTGAAAATCTTTCAGAAATTGAATGGCGAAGATAAAAATCATGCGATGCGAATTGAGAACTATATGAAAACCAATGGGATAATTTAGACCGTGCATATTTCCTCTATCGTTAATAATATGGGCGTTTTCTTTTCGATGATTTAAAAAAATAGCCAGTAACAAAGAATTGTTTACTGGCTACATAAGAGGAAATTAGGATATAAATAGTTTTTTTTAAGGTAATATTATTTCACTATTTTTCGTTGTTTTTCAGGTATATCTTTAACTCTAAAAGAAGTTCCTGGGTCTCATTCATCAATTCCGTAAAAATTTCATCAATTCCTTCATCTGAATTATTTTTAGCCAAATTTTCCAACTTAAGGGTAAGTTGATATGCTTTAGGTGCCATATAATTAGCAATCACGCTTTTAAGACTATGGGCATTAAAAGCCAAATTGGTAAAATCTTTATCTTCTATATTTTTTTTTAGGTTTCCGATCCTCAGATCATATTCGTCGATGAAGATATTGATAACTTCTTCAATTATATCTCTATCATAATACTGAAAATTTTCGTTGAATTGAGTCCAATCTATTGCTGCCATATAATTAATGTCATTATTATTTATTATCCGAGTCTCTGAATGCATTCTTTAACACTATCACTCCAATAAGGTATTTTTATTTTGTAGATATCTTTAATTTTGGATTTACTAAGTACACTAAAAGCTGGTCTCGGAGCAGGCAAAGGATAATCCTTAGTCCGAATAGGTTTTATGTTGCAATTGATGCCCGAAAAGGCGATAACAACCTTCGCAAAGTCATACCAACTGGCAACCCCTTCATTGGAAAAGTGAAATAGTTCTGTTCCGGAATGTTGAATAGCTGAAGGAATTATATCGAGAATTGCCTTAGCTAGGTCTCTTGCATAAGTCGGGGTTCCAACCTGATCATAAACGACATTAAGCTCTTCACGCTCAATACCATATTTGGTCATTGTTTTTACAAAATTATTTCCAAAAGCAGAATATAACCATGAAGTACGCAAAATGAGCCCATTACTGGCATATTTGAATACAGCATTTTCGCCGGCTAGTTTAGTCCGACCGTAGGCGGATTGTGGATTTGTTTCATCCATCTCGGAATAAGGTAGATACGATTTTCCATCAAAAACATAGTCTGTTGATATTTGAACTATTAAAGCCCCAATCATTGCAGCTGATTTTGCAAGATTTTTGACTGCAGTTGCATTTATCAGATAGGATGTAACTTCGTCTGATTCTGCTTTATCAACTGCTGTATATGCAGCACAATTGATAATTACCTGGGGTTTGTTAGCAACAAAAAATGCTTCAACCTTGAGTTGATCAGTAATGTCGAGCTCATCAACATCTGTATAAATAAAATCGAAATCTGGATAATCTTCGGCTAACACATGTATTTCATTTCCCAATTGTCCTTTTGAACCTGTAACAAGAATTCTCACTTGTAAATATTTATATTAATAATTAAAATCAGATTATCGATGCAAAATAGTCAATTGTTTTTATTAAACCTTCTCTTAGTTCGATTTTGGGTTCCCAATCGAGTTCTTTCTTTGCCAATTCAATATTAGGCTGACGTTGCGTTGGATCATCAGGAGGCAAAGGCATTCTAATAATTTTTGATTTTGAATTGGTTAACTCGATGACCAATTGGGCTAGTTGCAGGATTGTGAATTCGTTAGGATTGCCAATATTAACCGGACCCGTAAATTCATCTCGCGAAGCCATCATCCTGATCATACCTTCGACAAGGTCGTCAACATATTGAAAACTTCTGGTTTGCTGACCGTCGCCATAGATGGTAATATCGTCTCCCTGCAGCGCCTGCATAATAAAATTGGAAACGACCCTCCCGTCGTGCGGATGCATACGGGGACCATAAGTATTGAAGATCCTGATTATTTTGATCTTTACGTTGTTCTGTTTATGATAGTTGACGAAAAGTGTTTCTGCCGATCGCTTACCTTCATCGTAACAAGAACGTTCCCCGATTGGGTTCACATGACCCCAGTAACTCTCTACCTGAGGATGAACCTGAGGATCGCCATAGACTTCGCTGGTTGATGCCTGAAGTATTTTAGCTTTAATTCTTTTAGCGAGTCCCAACATATTGATTGCCCCCATTACAGAGGTTTTCATTGTTTTGATCGCATTGTATTGATAATGGATTGGCGAAGCTGGGCATGCCAGGTTATAAATTTCATCAACTTCGATGAAGAATGGCATTGTAACATCGTGCCTGATCATTTCGAAGAAAGGGTTATTCAGCAAATGAACAATGTTCTGTTTTTGTCCCGTGAAATAATTATCGAGGCAGGCAACTTCATTTCCTTCTTTGAGAAGTCTGTCACAAAGATGTGAACCTACGAAACCGGCGCCACCGGTGACTAAAACTTTTTTCTTAATCATTTTTTGATCGTTATTTTTTAATACCTGATGCTTAAATGTGAAGCATCAGGTAATAAATATGTGTGAATTTTATATTGTTGTATCAATTCCAATGCAAAAATAATCGAATCCTTTGTGCTTCATCTCAGCAATTTCATAGATATTTCTGCCGTCGAAAATTACTGGCTTATTCAATAATTTTCTCATTATATTGAAATTAGGAACTCTAAATTCGGGCCATTCCGTTACAAGAACGAGGCAGTCAGCATCGATCAGTGCTTCGTACTGATTTTCAGCATAAAAAATTGTATCGCCGAGTGTGTGTTTTGCCTCTTTCATTGCAACAGGATCGTAGGCTTTAACTTTCGCGCCAGCTTCAAGCAATTTTTGAATGATCACCAATGAAGGCGCTTCACGCATGTCGTCGGTTTGTGGTTTAAAGGACAATCCCCATATCGCAATAGTTTTGTCTTTGATTTCACCGTTAAAATATTTCAGAATTTTGTGATAGAGTACTGATTTCTGATCGAGGTTGACTGCTTCGACTGCTTTTAATACACGCAATTCGTAATTGAAATCTTCAGCTGTATGAATCAGGGCTTTAACGTCTTTGGGAAAACATGACCCTCCATAGCCGATCCCAGGGTAGATGAATTTATTACCGATCCGGGAATCGGAACCGATCCCTTTTCTAACCATATTTATATCAGCACCAACAATTTCGCACAAATTAGCAATATCATTCATGAAACTGATCTTAGTAGCAAGCATTGAATTGGCTGCATATTTGGTCATTTCTGCCGAGGTAATGTCCATGAAAATGATGGGGTGTCCATTCAATGTAAATGGTTTATAGAGGCTTTTCATTAACTCTTCCGCACGGGGTGAATCAAGACCAACCACGATACGGTCTGGTTTGAGAAAGTCATCAATTGCGGCACCTTCCTTGAGAAACTCCGGATTTGAAGCGACATCAAATGGAATGTTCACGCCTCGTTTGTCGAGTTCTTCCTGTAAAGCTTGCCTCACTTTCTGAGCCGTGCCAACAGGAACTGTGCTTTTGGTCACAATTAGCAAATAATCTTTCATATTCTTTCCGCAATCACGGGCAACACCAAGAACATATTGAAGATCAGCACTTCCATCTTTCCCTGGTGGTGTCCCTACAGCCGTAAACAATACTTCACAGCCTTCGAGTGCTTTCGCAATATCAGTTGTAAATTGTAATCTCCCTTTTTTCATATTCCGGTGGACCATATCTTCAAGCCCCGGTTCATAAATCGGGATAATCCCATTTTTTAGATTTTCAATTTTCTTCGCATCGACGTCAACACACATGACTTCAATACCTACTTCTGCGAAACAGGTCCCGGTTACAAGACCTACATATCCACTTCCAATAATTGCGACTTTCATTTTATTTCAGCATTGGTTCTTAAATATAAACAAATATAATAAATGTTCGAGTGAAATTTGGAAAGAAAACTGTATTAAAATATTATGAATGATATTTATGCAAATTATGAAACTTGTTTAATAATTCAATAAGCGATTTAATTAGTCTCAATTCTCGGTATTATGCCTGAATACTGGTGCAAAACAATTTTAGTGTCTGTAATGTTCGTGAGTTTATTTAATATGTCAGCCAAATTGACTTAATTGGCTTGTTTGCTCTATAAACTATACTTCCTGTTTCTCTATTTGGGCATAAAAATGATTTCTGCTTTAATTTATAACGTGATATATCATTCGTTACGTTTTCTGATACTGTAATTGATGATAAGCAATCAACCATACCAACTCCGGCAGCTTTTAATAACGCTTCTTTTGATGTCCAGATTTCAGCGAACCGCTCCGGATTTTCCCCATATTGGCAATATTGAGCCTCGATTTCTGAAAAAGCATATTTTACCATCGAAGGCAGATCTTCTGAACCATTTAATTTTTCGATATCGATACCGATTCTCCCTCCAAAGCAAAAACCGAGTAAAAAAGTATCATTTGAATGACTGACATTAAAAAACAAATTTGATTCGGGCAAATAGAGTTTACCAAACCGTCCTTTACTGAGTTCAACTTCAAATGGCTTTTTGTTAAGATATGCGCCTAAAATTAGCCGCAAAGTTGCCCTGCACGAAATCCATGTCCTTTTTTGATTCTCATTTCTAAGTCTCTCGGAATAAGCCAATTCCTGAGGAGAGAGAATTTCCTTTAAAGCCAATAATTTTGACTGATAATCAGTTGCATAAATAATCACCAGCGATTCTCTCTCATTCGATAAATCTGGAATTTTGACGGATTTTACCCACTTCATGCTTGTAGTATGATTTTTGCATCTATTTCATCCAGTCGTTGATCCAGAACTTCGGCAAAATGTTTATCGTTTGGTGGTGCAAAAATTCGGGAATGTTCGCTTGGTAAAGTATGAACAACTACACCTTTTTGTGCAAATCTACCCCACCCGTAATCACTTCTGTTTGGTATATAGAAAGTCGGTTTGCCGGCTCTGAATAAATCAAGCTGAATGGGTGCCGGTGTAATTTCATATTTTACGAGAGCCTCTGTCATAGCCATCTCCACATTATCAGACAAAAACATGGGTTTTCCGTCTTCAATCTTGATTGTTCGATCTTTTTCTTTCATGATTCCCAGTTTAATTAATCTGAAAATAATGGAGAACCGAATGCTTTTATATTTATTTTTCAGAAGTGTTTTCTTTCCTTCCATTGGTTCCTTTAAAAGTAACCATGTAACATAGAATGGTTTGATTACAGAAATCTTTATCCTGAAAAATAATTGTCCCAAAGGCGATTGGATGTGTTTTGCCATCGAAGAAACAGAATCAATAACTCCGGCAAAACCAACTTCATTCCCTTGAGTTGCCAGTTTTTTAGCCATATCGAAGGCAATAAAACCGCCAAGCGAGAATCCAAGTAGCATATATGGTCCGTTTGGTTGGATTTTTTTGATTTCCTCAATATAGTCATCGGCCATTTCTTCAATATCGTTGCTTAACTCCCGACTTCCATCCAGACCTTTTGCCTGAAAAGCATAAATGGGGCGATTGTCTTTTAGATGATGCGTAAGTGACTGATAAAGAAGAACATTCAAGCCTGCGCCATGAATCAGAAATAAAGGGGTTTTTACCCCTATGGGCCTGATTGGGACCAAACACTGCCAGAAGCTATCTTTTTTATCCGAAGAAAGCAACGGTGCAAAGGTACGCACGGTAGAATTTTGTATTAATGTTGCCAACGGAATATTGATTTCTTTAATTTTTTTTATTTCAGACATCAACTGAACAGCTTTCAATGAATGTCCACCCAAGTCAAAGAAGTCATCATCAATTCCCATTGCTTCAACCTTAAGAATTTTCTTCCAAAGGTTGAGAACAAATTCTTCTGTTTCGTTGGTGGGATTTACGATTTCGTTGGTTGACAGGACTTGTTTATTCTTTGCGGTGGCGATCAGTCTTTTTTTATCGACTTTCCCATTACTGGTTAACGGAATCTCATCTACTTTAAGAATCATTTCAGGAACCATATAAGTAGGAAGTTTTTTCTTTAATTCATCCTTGATGGCCGGCGCATTCGTTTCAGCATTCTTTTCTGTATAAAAGGCATAAAGCGATTTTTCTCCTGACGCATTTGCAGAAACAGCGACAACGCAAGTTTCCACTCCATTCATTGAGCAGATTTGTTGTTCGATTTCGCCCGGCTCAACCCGGAATCCTCTGATTTTAACTTGCGCATCAACACGCCCCTGATAATAAATGATTCCATCTATATTGGCTGTGACAAGATCGCCTGTACAATAACACCGCTGCAAACCTTTGTCAGGTGTTTCGAACCAAATAAAGGCTTTGTTTTGTTCATGTTCACGGTTCAGGTATCCAAGTGCCAGACTTTCGCCGGCTACAAGCAATTCGCCAGCAATTCCTTCAGGTAATATGTGTCGGTTAGGATCTGTAATATATAGTTTATAACCTGGCAAAGGCTGTCCAATTGGAACGGTCGTCTCCGGTTTGTATCCAGCTTTAATTTCGAATGCAAGTGCGACTACTGTCGTTTCTGTCGGTCCGTAGGTATTAAATAATCTATGCTGAGTTTCCCGTTTGCTCCAAAGGGTTACGTCGTTTATTGAGACAGCTTCACCACCAATGATTACCAATCGCAAACTTTCAGGAAGTGGATTGCTTAGGTATATATCTGATTGAATAACTTGTCGCCAAAAAGCAGTTGGTAAATCCCAAACCGAAATCTGATGCTGGTGCGAGAAACTAAGCAATTCATCGGCCAGCAACATTTCGGCAGTTCGTAAATAGATGCCAGCTCCCGAGCAAAATGAGGTGAAAATTTCTTCAATGCTCGCATCAAAAGCAAGGTTCGAAAACTGTAACACATGGTCTTTGTCTGTGATTTGGTACAATCCCAACGCACCCGAAATGAAATTTGTAAGTGCTTTTCGAGATATTTTTACACCTTTAGGAACTCCGGTGGATCCACTTGTATAAATTATATATGCAACACTATCGGGATTATAGGCAATTTTCGGATTGTTTTCATGACCTGAGTTCTCTATTTCTGAGACATTCAGAACGGGAATACTTAAATCTAAGTCCGATATTAACTGATCAATCAGAATTAGCGAAACCCTGGAATCGGCGCAGAAAAACTGTTTCCGCTCTGATGGCAATGTTGGATCGATGGGCAGAAAACTGCCACCACAACGCAGGATTGCCATAATTGACACAAAATAATTGTAATTGCGATCAATGGCAACGGCAACAATCTGCTCAGGCAAAATACCAAAATTCAACATTTCGACCGATAGATTCTCAATATCTCTTTCGAATTCGCTGTAGGAATAGCTTATACCAGAATCGAAAATGGCTGTCTGATCCGAAAACTTAGCTGATATGGTAAAAAACTGATCAATAACATCATTTACGATCACAGGCTCACAAACTTCCCGATTAATAGATTTGGTAATTTCCAATGACTTTGCAGCAGAAACCAAACCGATTTGTTTTACAGGCTGCTCAGGCGATTGAATCAGGTTATTCAGAAACATTTCAAAGCTTTCAGCCAATGAATTAGCACCTGGGAAATTGGAATCACGGGGAGTGCAATAACTTATTTCATTCTTTCCAATGTTGATATTAATACTATTCTCATTTAGATAATTGGTTTCAACCGAAGCCTTTGAAAGAATGATCTCTGGTTTGTCGGAGGCATTGATACGTAATTCCGGATAACGGATTTTGGTTGATCGTGTGAACGTTTCAGATGTTTGAGCCTTTTTAATATTTATCAATATTTTGCCAATCTCGATAAGTGCACCGTTCGAATAATCGATCGAACTATTTAATGGTACCCACGTATTGAAAAAATCCTCAAGACCTTTAATTCTCAGCGGTAATTCATAAGAAACAAATCCCAATGTTCCGGAAGTCTGGTTCGACAAGCGCAGAAAGAAAAGCATGAAAACCGCTAATAATATGTCTTCTGAATTTTGAATTGGGAATAGCTTTTCAAGTCTCTCAATTTTAACATTATTAATGCTTGAAATTGTAGTTGAAAGGCTGGGTTTTCCGTTCAGTACCGGCCAAGTTAAAAACTCAGCAATTTCAAGTTGTTTTCGCCAGAAAGGTTCATATTTGGCCAAATCAGCAAAGTGAATTAAAGCCCTGCCTGCTAAGGTCTTATCCGGAAGTTGGATTTGATCACCGATTTGCAGAATTGATTCTATAATGACCTTATTGCCATTTTTATCGTAAATAACTTCGGGAATAATCAATCCATCCTGGCAGTAAAAACCGGTCTTTCCGCTATAATCAATCACCTGACCCGGATTACCTTTTTGATCAAATTGGACTGAAGACCTGGCTACTATATAGTATTCGTCGCGAATGAATAATAGGGGAAGCGTAAATTCATTCGGATAATGGCTGCTGAAATTGGTTGCCCGAATCAGGCTATCAACCGATTTAGCGGTCATTTCATAGGTTATCAGGCCAAATGATTCCGGACGGGCAACATAGGGAAAATAAGTTCTGTTTTCCAGATTCTGGGGCACCGGCGTTAATCGGTTTTCAATAATAGAAGTGATTAATTTTTCAAAGCTTTTTATGGCAGCTTCGAAACATCGGGTATTGAGCGAAAGTGCTGTATCATTTGGGAGTACAGGAAGTAGCTCACTGGCCACAATATCACCGGCATCAATTTTGTCAACCACCTCATGCCACGAAACGCCATGTTCTATCTCTCCGTTCAAAATGGCCCAGTTGGTTGCATACATACCAGCGTACCTGGGAAGGGGAGCATCGTGATAATTAATAGCCATAATCCTGGCAAATGAGGTAAATGACTTTTTGAGGATTAAACTGTTGTTGATGCTGAATATATAGTCAACTGGTTCGAAATTTGTTAAGTCTTTGAGATTATTGTGTGTAGGAAAGTTTTCAGCCGCATTCGCATGAAGCAGCCAATCGTCTCCCGAAACCAATGCCTGAATAGTGATGCCGTGATCTTTGAGAATTCCAATACACCGTAAGGGTAGATTTCCCTCACCAACGACGATACATGTTATTTTATTCTTAATATCCATATGACTTTCTATTTTGATATTACGAGTGAATTACCATTTTAAAAATTTACCTGAGCTTGCATATTCGCCGGATCGAATGGTGTAAACATAAATTCCGGATGCCATTTTCGATATGTTAGCCTGAATAATCTGGTTTTCGGCAGATAGCTTAGATTGTTTTAACTGTAGAATTATTTTTCCGTTCAAAGTATAAACTTGCAGATAAACAGTGGAATTTGATTCTTTAGGTATACTGAATAATAAAAAATCTTTTACCGGATTTGTCAAAAGTCTGATCTGATTATCTGGAATTAAAGGTGGTGTTTCCATAGATGTTACCGGATCATATTCGAAGGCTCCAATATCAGATTTCGCTCCCAAAGGTCGCGGAAATCCTGAAAAATCAAAACGGATCTTCCCGCCAATATCTGTTGCATCAATTAGAGGAGAACCTGCAACCAACTTAAAATCAATAGGTGAATTCAAAGTTGGGGATGAAAAACCTACGGAAAGGGCATTCCGGGCCAGGTAATTATTTTTAATAATAGCTTCTGATTGAGTATATTGAAACATTATATAAGCGTCTTTCCCTTTGAAACTGGTGTTCCCATTTTCATAATAATCGAAATTCCCCGGATTGATTATTGCATTAGAAGCAATCAGGTTATTTTTGCTTTTGATACTTGAAAACCTGATACCTTCAGACTTTGGATTTATAATATCGTTGTGCTGAATATAAAAAGTCGAGTCGGTTTGAACAGATACATCTGTGACAAAAATGCCATATTTCATCTGGCTCATATCGGTTGGTTTAAAACTGCGGCCGGCATCTATAATGATATTATTGAAGATCGTGTAACCGCCTAAACCGTGGCTTTCGATTCCATCCCCTTTGCCTTGACTGATAAAGTTGTTGTAACAATCGCACTTTGAGCCGCCACCAATTAATATCCCCGACATTTGCGAGTCTGTTTCTGATTGACTGTCGAAAAGAATCGTGTTATTATAAATCTGACAGTTTTTGGACGCTGAACTTACCTGGATACCATCCCAACCGGAATATCTGATGATGTTGTTGTATATTTTTATCCCTTCGAGCAAACTTGGCATAAGTACTACGTCTAAACCATCACAGTTAGTAGTTTGACCAAAATAGTTGGAGCTTCCGATATACAATCCTTCGTTGCCTACATTTGCAATATAGTTGTCGTGGATGTTTGTGTTGTATTGTGTAAAGGCACCTCTGACCGAAGTCAATGTGCAATCAGGATCTGTTTTGGTATAGATGCCACCAATTAAGCAGTTTTCAACCGAAACGTGATCAAGTTCAAAATCTGAACTTAAATCGCCGATGCCTATTCCTCCGCCATTGGCAACCCGTTTTACCTGAATACCGTAAGTCTGTGTAGGGTCGCCGGTTCCTGTAAATTTAAAATACCGGCAATTCTGAATAGATATTCCATAATAATGATCGGTATCGATGATAACTTCACCCCCTGTATTCATCATCACAATTGGTTTTCCCGGTAGACCTTTAAAATTTTTAATTAACAGATAATCACGATTTCCTGCGGCAAATAGTAGTGTATCACCAGGTTTTATGTCTTTGTACACCAGATCAGTGCCGTCGAGGTACAATTTATCAACAGCAATCAGGTAACTGGTCTTTTGACCAATCGCCAGGTATGCCGTTGAAAGTAACCCGCAAATAAGAATAATCGTCAGACTTTTAAACATTTAGCAAGTTGAATGATAATTATTTACCACGTATTGAACGATCCCAATTTACAGATTGTGAGCCTTTTAAATAGCGTTTAAATCCCAGAAAAACAGATAAATTCATGATAAAAAAGTAATACGGAACAAACAGAATCTTTATGCGAATTGAATTGTTTTCGAGATACCAACCAAGTAAAGCACTTATATAGAATAGCAACTGAAGCCAAAATAAAATGCTGTAAAACCCGAATTTTAAAATTCCTTCGTTAACTGCCAAAATTAGTCCGGTTGGAATCAGAAACAATAATGAAAGAGGCGCCAGTGTCCAGCGCAAAACACGATGCGAAATATATTGAAATGATAAAGTTCCGTATTTAAATATATTCAGTAAAGAACTAAGTCTGACCACAGACTGGATTCCTCCGGCTGAAATCCTGATTTTACGTTTTAGTTCTTCCTTCACATTGGCCGAAGCGGTTTCAATGGCATAAGCCTCAGGATCATATTGTATTGTATATCCTTTTTGGGCAACGCGTAGTGAAATGATAAAATCGTCGAGCAAGGTATCTTTTTCAACTTCCTGATATAGCTCTGTACGGATGGCAAATAACTCACCTGCAGCACCAACTACAGAATATAGTTCTGCATCCCATTTCTTTAGAGTTGATTCATATTTCCAGTATAGTCCTTCACCAGCACCGGCAGCACTATCTTTGTCCTTTCCGTAAATGCGTTTTTCGCCAGAAACACAGCCAACTTTAGGATCACTGAACAGCTTAACAATCCTGCGAACCGATTCGCGGCCAAGCATCGTATTGGCATCACAAAAAATAACAACAGGTGTTTTAACGAATTGCATTCCACGATTCATTGCCCCGATTTTTCCGCTGCGTTGTGGAAGATGATGTACTTCGATCCCTTCATACTTAAAAAGCTCTTCAGGTGTCCCATCATCCGAACCATCAGTAACCCAGACCATATGAAGTTTATTTGCTGGATATTCGAGTTTAAGCGAGTTACTAATTTTTTTACCAACGAAATCTTTTTCGTTGTATGCTGCTATAAAAAGTGTAACCTCTGGCTCGTACTCCTGATTTTCTTCATGCACTTTTGTAAGCCCAAGAATTCTTCGGATGCGAATAATTACAAATAAAAGAATGCCATAACCAATATAGGCATAAAATACAACAAAAAGCAGCAACCAGAATATCAATTGCATAACTTGCATAAATAATGAAGATTAAATGATAACAACTTAATAACTCAATTTATTTATTGACTCGTTCCCAAATTCCTGTTTTTGGATTATACTGTTTGATTACTTTGGCAGGATTCCCGACAACTACGGAGTAAGGAGGTATGTCTTTCGTTACAATTGATCCGGCTGCAATCACCGAATGCTTTCCAACAGTAACTCCAGCAACGATCACGGAATTGGCACCAATCCAAACTTCATCTTCGATGGTGATTTTGGCTTTCATAACAGGTTGTTTATGAGGTGTTATTGTGATATCTTGATAGCCATGATTCAATCCTGAGAGAACAATGTTTTGAGCAAGCATAACATCGTTACCAATAGTCACCGGACCAATCAGAACGTTACTCATTCCAATTCGGGTGCGGTCGCCAATCAGCACATCTCCAACGCCATTATTTACAGTACAGAAATCTTCGATGGTAGAATCATTTCCCAATACGAAATTGTTGAATGGCATCACATCTATTCTGGTATGTCTGCAAATACGGGCATTCTTCCCTTTTTTGTGTTTAAACGGATTCAAAAATAATTTCACCCAAAGTCTTGGTCTGGATTGATTCACAGGCATCATAGCATTTAAAACCAACTGCTTAAGCTTCGGATTTGCTTTGATTTTTTCAACGATGCTCATTGTTTTGTTTTATTGATGATTTTGTGGTTTCAATAGCATTAAAAATTTCACGGACATTATTTTCCCAGGTGTGCTTCTGTGCAAATACCTCCCTATTCAGTCGTATTTGGTCATTATCTTCCTGGATTGCTTTTTCGATGAGTGTAATATAATCTTCCTTGTTTTCAGCAAGATATGTATAATCGGCAAAAACACGCATTGCCTCAGTTTTTGTAGCAACTGTTGGTTTCCCCATAGCAAGATACTCGTCAATTTTTCGAGGGTAATTGCCGATTGTTACCGGACTAAGAACCTGAGGATTTATAGCCACATCGAAATGATTGAGGTAGGAGGGGAGTTCATTTCCTGTTTTATTGCCTAAGAAAAAAACATTTTTAAGCTGATGCAAGCTACTGGCAATAAATGCTTCATCTTCAGGGCCAACCAGTACAACACTCCAATTCGGACGTTTCACAGCAATGTATTCAATAACTTTGATGTCAAGTCGTAGGGATAGCAAAGCGCCTATGTAACCAATGATTGGTTTTGGAATATTTTGAATATCAGATGGAATTATTTTAACAAGATTTGTGTTGAATAAACTCACATCGCAGCCTTGTCCAACATAAAATGAATTTGGATTATATTTTTTTGCCAGAGCTGTCAAATAAGTCGAGTTGGCAACTACCAGATCTGCTTTCTGCATGTGTAGTGCTTCAATTCGCACACCCTGCTTTTTCCAATAGTCAACAGCAATAAGATTGTCGCGCGTATAATAAATATATATTTCTGGTTTAAGGAGCTCCTTCATGTAGAAGCTTCGAAACATGTCGCTGTCATTGAAAATTATATAGTTATGAAAACCAAGCCTTTCAATTGCCCACAAAATCTGTTTTGCAAATCGTTTGTTGTTTATTTTATTGAGCCAGTTGAACAATTTAGGGGATCTGATCCAATTAATTGATTCAATAAGGTTCGCCGGATATAGATTCCATAAGTTATTTGAGATCTCAACCAATTCAGAATTTCCGCTATTTACAATATCAATTCGTTTCCGGATATTTTCGAGTTTTCGATGCCGGAACATCGAAATCCTGTCTAATGGCGAGTTTACATATAGAACGCGGTTGTTCTTGGCAAATTCTGTGGCGATATTTTTGCAGTTACTCCCAATTTCAATATCCCATGGCTGAATTCCAAGTACGATGATATCACGATTTTTAATCATTGCCTTTACGTTTCAATTATTTGGATGATGACATGCCGATTTGAGTATAAATTTCAAGTACTTCATTCGCCATCGCTTTCCACGAAAATTTTGCAGCCTGTAGTAATCCTTTTTCAATCAACTTTTGTCTTAGATCCTGATTGTTTGTGATTTGTATAATGGAATCGGTAATTTGTTCTGGTTTGTTAGGGTCAATTATAATGGCTGCTGTTCCTGCAACTTCGGGCATTGAGGAGGTGTTGGATGTAATAACTGGTACGCCGCAAGCCATTGCTTCAAGCATTGGAATACCAAAACTTTCGCGTAATGAAGGATAGAGAAAAACTTCGCTTTGACAATATATTGAAGGTAGATCAGTGTTCACAACATATCCGGTAAGAACAATGCGATCGATGAGTGCTTTATCGCCAATCTCATCAAGCAGTTTCTCCAGTTCACTTCTGTCGTAATCCAGCATCACTAATTTATGGTCGGTACCTGTTTGCTGAATAAAATCAGAAAAGGCTTTCAAGGTACCTTTTGTGTTTTTCTTCGGATCTGTATTGCCAAGAAAAAAGAAAAAACGATCGGGAAGTCGATATTTTTCTTTGACTCTTTTTAATTCCAATTGGTCAGTAACGGGTTTGAAATGCTCGCTAACTCCATTATAAACAGCTGTTAGCCGATTGTCGCCTTTCATTCCAAAGAATTCACCAATACGGGTTTTCTCAAAATGTGAAACAGTAATTATTTTTTGGCTTATTTTTACCACACGGGGTACAACCACTTTGCGGTAAATGTTGCCAAATTTCTGATATGGAGTGGCACTACCGGTTAAAATCCGAAGATAGTTACTTTCCATGTATATAATATCATGAAGAGTCACCACCAAAGGTATTTTACAGTTAACCGGTGCAGTATTGCTTGTGCAGTGTAATATCTGACAACCTGCCTGGTGCGCTGCCTTTGGCAATGCAAATTGCTCCCACATCGGGTATGAACCTCCTTTGAGCTTTACGATCTTAAAGTTTGGCGTTTCTTTCAAAACCTGATCGTCCTCGTCGGGTTTTACAAAGATGAAATATTCATTCTTATGATCGATCTCCTGAAGGTTACGAATTAGTTCGAGCGCGACCATGTCCATGCCATGTTTCTTTTTGCGAAAAAGACGTTGTCCTTCAATACCTATTTTCATATTCTCAACTGTTATCGGTTTTTATCACTTTTTGTATTCATGAATTATTTAAACTGTAGCTTTAGGTATCGTATTTTTAAGCTCGCATAGGATGGCCACTTTTCAATTAAGGCTATTACATTATTGATAATTAATGGATTGCATAAACAATCCTCGATTTTGGCAGTCTTTTCGTATCTTCTATAGAGATACGAAAGGACCGTGGTTTTACTTTTCGAATTTTCAAATAGATTTATACGGTCGACACAAGTGGCGGAACTTATTGCTTCATGTTTTTTTTGAATTCCCTGAACTTGGTAGAGAAGCGTTGACAAATAGTTCATCGTGCAGATTCCTGAGAAGGCTAAGGCAAATTTATTTATCTGTTTAACTACTTGTAAATAAGATTTTCTCATTTAATACATTTTTAAAACCCTGGTTGATGCTCGAAATCCATTCATAAAGCTCGGAATATATCAGAATTATAATTCAATGATATTTTTTGTTTATAGTTGATAATTAAACAAATATGAATTGATTTGATATTTTGGTTTGCTATTTTTTGAAAGTCTTATCACCCCAAAATTGAATTACCTTGATAAGGTCATTAACCCTCATTGGCTTAGTAACATAGTCGTCCATTCCTACTTCCATGCATTTTTCTTTGTCGCCCTGCATTGCATTTGCTGTCATAGCAATGATGATGGGTCTGTCTTCTTTTCTGTGTTCCACAATAATACTTGTTGCTTCGTAACCGTTCATCTCGGGCATCTGGATATCCATGAAGACCAGATTGTAATTTTTTCGTTTAAGCGCTTCTAAAGCTTCGAGACCATTTGCAGCAATATCCGTCTTATATCCCAATAATTCAAAGACATTCCGGATTAGTTTCTGATTGATCAGGTTGTCTTCTGCGATTAATATCTGAAACGGATACATCTTCGAGATTTCACTTAATTTTTCAAGATCAGGAGTATTAACGATCGCCTGCTTTTTAACAGGTGCTATCACTTTGAGTAATATTTCTACCAGCTGTGAATGCTTAATTGGTTTATTCACATAGTATGAAAACAATTTTTTTAATTCATCTGCTTCAGTATTAAAGCCCACAGACGTGAGCATTATTAAAGGCAACTGATCTTTTGATAATTTTTTTCTGATTTCGCGGGCAAGCATGATACCATCCATTTGAGGCATTTGCATGTCAAGAATTCCGGCATCGAAATTTTGCTTCTCAAGCATGGTCAGTGCTTCCTCTCCCGTTTCAAAAGCTGTGGCTTGTATTCCCCAGTGTTCGCATTGTAATTTGAGAATTTTGCGGTTTGTAGCATTGTCATCAACAATGATAACAGACTTTCCAGGAAGGCTTTGCAGCGATTTATATACTTGATTATTCTCCTCTGATGGAGTTGAATTACGGGTTTGAATAGTGAAATGAAAATCGGATCCAATTCCTTCCTCGCTGATTACCCATATTTTGCCATTCATGAGTTGTACAAGCCTTGAAGTTATCGCAAGTCCGAGTCCGGTTCCTCCATATTTTCTTGTTGTAGAGGCATCAACCTGAGTGAAAGGGGAGAACAAAGAATTAATTTTATTGGAAGGAATACCAATGCCGGTATCTTTAACCGAAAATTCAAGAACAACATCTCCATCTATTTGCGATACCATTGAAACGTAAATCAGAATATCCCCTTTTTCCGTAAATTTTATCGCATTACTCATTAAATTCATAATGATCTGACGCAATCTGAAACCATCACCATAAATATACTGATTCACAGACGGATCTATAAAGTAAATAATGTCAAGATGTTTTTCTAATGCCTTCGGAGCAATGAGATCAAGTACATCTTCAATGCAAAGTCGAAGATCGAAAGGACTCTCTTCCAACTCCATATGACCTGATTCGATTTTTGAGAAATCAAGAATCTCATTAATAATATTCATCAGACTTTCTCCTGAAGATTCAATAATATTTACATACTCACGTTGTGATGGGGTAAGTTCCGATAGCAGCAGCAAACTTGTCATGCCGATTACTCCATTCATCGGTGTCCTAATTTCGTGAGACATGGATGCCAGAAATTCTGATTTGGCGCGATCAGCCGATTTGGCCATTTCGAGCGCTACCTTTAACTCATCCTGCATCTTGTTGATAGCTATATTCTCCTGTTCCAATTTCAGTTTCTGTTGGTTGAATATTGTAATTAACCGGGCAATCTGGCTAAATTCATTTTTACTTTTTTCGAGAAATTTCAGTTTTGAAGTATCACTGTGACGCAAACTGTCGGAGATTATTTTTAACGGGCGTCTTACCCATCTGTATAGTATAATAAAGAATATAAAAATCAGGAAGAAAATAAAAAATACAAGAAAATAAAATACAAAATCGCTAACCTTGTGATAGTTGATCAGAACATTATTTGGTTTTTTAATAACCAAATACCCAACTTTTTTGTTCTCGTTGTTCAATAATTCTTTTGAAACGATTATTGAATCATTTTCAATAAGTTGAGGGTAAGTTGGTATCGTTTCTTTAAAATAAATATTACTGGCAGTATTTCGGGACAATACATGTAGAAAATTCAAGTTCCAGATTCTGCTAATAAAGAAAAAACCAGCTGGTGGCGTAACCCTTGCTGAATCCTGTGTTGGATGTATTGATGAGGCTGAAATTTCCAGAAGACCATCCGGAATCACCTGAAAATAGTGCATAAATCCTTTGTCCCGTATCGATTTGATGATAATGTCACGCGACGATTGGTTATCAAATAGGTCTGTTGATTGTCCTCCGAAGCCATAGACTAATTGATTATTGTTGTTATATACACTAACTGTATTCAGATTGAATGATTTTACAATGCTGGCAATATTATCTGCGGCCCATTGAGTATCCGGCTCTTTTAGATGTAAGATAATCTCATCCCATTTAGAATAATCTCTCACAATCTGATCGAGCTGATCGGATTGAATATTGATTGCCGTATTAATAAGTATGACCTGTTGTTCAGCTGCAGATTGAATAATTAATTTATTCTGCTGTTCCTGTGTTTTGCGAAAAAAAAACAGAAAAACAGCTAGGATTATTACCGAGGAGAAAAATAGAAGCAGTATTTTATTTCTGATATTCATATATTTCTGATGCAAAAAGATTTATACTGATGACATTGAAATTAGCTTTCAATTGATTATTGATTTTGTTGTGTTTTTACTGCGCTGTGTTTCGTATGGATAAATTGTTTATTCGCACCTCTTATTTTCATCAGCGATCCGAACATGAGTAACATCCCTTTAGGAAGACTGGCCAAGGCTTTTAAAGTGCGGGTGTTGTAAAAAGCTCGTGGAATAGAAAATACAAATACAAGAATACAGAGCAATACAACTGAAATCCACAGGTAGATAAATGATGAATTGGTTTGGAAAAAAATATTTAACAAAAGAAATAATGTTCCAAGTGAAAGGACTCCTCCTAGCAGCAAGATTCTTGGTGGCTGAATAAATTGAATCGCTTTATCGAAGTAATCAATATTCCCTTTGGTTATCAAAGCTTTTAAAGATGAACCAAAATCCTGGCGAAAATAATGTAATTGTGCTGAGAGCCAGCGTCGACGTTGATTGCTGAAAACTTCAGCCTTCTGTACTTTTTCATCATATACCAAAGCATCATCAAGATAAGCTATTTTGTGTTTAGCTTTCAGCATTTTAAGCTCTATTTCCTTATCAAATCCACCAATTGCTGTTACCGATAACATCATCGTTTTGAAGAAGTCATATTTGAATGCCATTCCTGAACCAATGATTGCCGAAGAAAGGCCTAAAACGCGATGTCCTTTTCTGAAAATATGGTTGTTGATCTCTTCACTGGCAGCATCGAGAATGGCCAGGTGAGTGTCCATGTTTTTAGCTGTCCGGTGCCCTTGAACTGCCATATAATTCAGCTCTAAAGCTGCATTAACTTTCGATAGAAAATCGGCAGCCATCAAATTGTCCGCATCAAGGACAACCGCAATTTCATATGCGTCAGTCAACTGTTCCATTGCCCTATTTAATGCTTTCGACTTTGTACTTTTATCAAACTTCACTTCAATCACTTTAATCGGTAGTTGTCGCAGTTGTTTGATCGTTTCAGGTTGAAACGAGTCTGCAATAATAACAACATCATATTTTTCTTTGGGATAATCCTGTGCCAGAGCATCTTTAGCAACCTCGACAATAACATCATCTTCTTTGTAGCCGGGTATTAGTACGGCAATTTTTCGTAATGTGGGACTTGCAGGGTAGGATATTTGTTTGTAAAATAACCCGGCAAATGCGAACACGAAAATGTAAAGAGTCGATAGCAATAAGGCCGTAAATACAATGATTTGTATTACCTGAAATGCAGAATTAAGTGCTGGGTTCATTTTTTATATGAGTTAAGCGAGTATGTATTTATAGTGTAGGATTGATATGTATATTGCTGTTGAACAGATTCTTAATATGCCACATTGCCGCCTCGGCGTATGCTTTAAAATGACCTTTCTGTCGTTTGACGATGAATGTTAATGCATTTTTAGGAATCGCAATAAATACCTGGTAAAGAAGTGCGATCATATAAGCGAAGCCGTGAACATTGCGCCTGAGGTACAATAGTCGCGATCGGTTCATATAGAATGTTTTGAATGGTGAAAGCTTACCTGTGGACATCGACTCTTTGTGCATTACAGTCGAATTATGTACATACCACAACTCATATCCAACAGCCCTTATTCGGGCGCTCCAGTCAAGTTCCTCATAATATAGAAAATATATTTCAGCCATCAATCCTACTGTTTTAATTACTTCTAAAGGTATCATCATTGCAGCGCCATGTACATAATTGGTGAGTGCATCGCGGTCGAACTGCCCGTTATCTTTGGCGCCATGTCCGTATCCATGGCTGCGCATTGTATACGGATTCATAGGTGCCTGACCAGAAAACTGAATGGTATCGGGCTGGTAGAAGAATTTTATTTTTGGACTCACCGCCCCAATATTGTGGTTCGATTCAAGTTTTGCAACCAAAGGTTCGAGGAATCCGGCTTCAACCTCTGCGTCATTATTCAGCATTAAAATATATTTACCTTTTGCCCGCCGGATACCTAAATTATTTCCGCCGGCGAATCCCAGGTTTTCCTTGCTTTGAATAAATATTATTTCAGGATACGACATTGGGATAATTGCGGGATCATCGTGAGGAGAAGCATTATCAACCACAATAATCTCAATTTTTGGATAGGTGATATGCCGCAATGATTCCAGCAATGCACAGGTAACATCTGGATGATTGTAACTAACCGTAATAATCGAAACAAGTGGAATTTCCATGGCTTATTTTTACAACTTTACAATAACAGCCTATTTTAATTAAACCAATACTTCAAATGTAGCATTTTCAAGGAGAGGAGACCGTTATGGTTTTGTTTTTTGAGATGGCTTCTTTATCAAGTATATCTGTATTTAACATGATTGCCATTGAAGTATATAACAACATTCCGGTAGGCATTGTTCCTAATACTGCATTCCCATATGAAGCAACCATAATTCCAAACATCCCCGCAGCCAATGCAGATATTTTCATTTTTAATATTGGGTCTCTAATTTTGAACAATATCTGATAAGATGCTTTAATTAAGATATAAAACAGTATGAAAAGGTGCAGCATCAATCCAATTATACCTTGTTCTGCCCAAATTAAAACATACCAGCTGTCAGTAGCCACTTGAGAAAGAAATGCATTGGGTAGAAATTTCTTGGCCTTTACTCCGGCATGTCCAATGCCTCCTCCAAAAGGTCGCGTTGCGAGATAAGCTGCCAGTTTTTTTTGATTTTCGATTCTAACTTGAAGGGAAGGATCATTTAAATCGAAAGCTGATCGCATACGTCTTATTTCCTGGACATTATTGCCAATTGTTGTGTATTTAAAGAAGACGAATACTGTGACCAGTATAAGAATACCTGAAATCATGACAACTATATTTTTCTTGAGGAAGAAAAACAGGGCTAATCCGGCTAAAGGAATGCTGATAGCGCCACGTGTTCCTGACAATAACATACCGTAGAATCCCAAAATAGCAATTGTGATGAAGAAGATTTTTTTGCGAAGGTCTTTAAATGTCAGTGCTAAGATTGTAGCTACAACCGCTGAATAGGCCTGATTTGCACCAAACTGCCCGGCATCGCTTAAAAAAGAGAAAATGCGAAGTTTTCCGAAAAGTATGTGGGTTTCAGCAGCACCTGCATCAAGCCAGGCTTTTTCCCATGGGTCGACACCAATTGTATTTTGCATGATACCTTTTAGCGATACCAGTATGGAAAAGATTCCCCATAAATATAAGAACAGATTTAGTTTGTGGTTTGTATTAATAAAAATCAATGCAAGTGGTATCATTAGAACCATGTAAAAGGATATACCTCGCATTCCGGACATCCAGGCTGAAAAGCTACGTGATTCCGGATTCAATACTTCCAATAGCGAATAACCAAACCAGATAATAGCCAGGAGCGTCACATCCTTTTTTGCAGGTTTCCAATCAACCCGATCGTAAAACTTGTTAAATATCAATGCTATATATGTTAATATCAGCAACCCGTCCATCGCTAATCCAATTGGAAGATCCTCAATATATCTTCCCGATCCTAATAATACAAAACTAAGGGCAACGGCCGAGTAATAACCTATTACCGGGTAACGGAACAGAAAATTGAGGTAGGCTGCAATAAACGGTAACAGGATCAACGCAAAACTAATCGCAATTCCCATTCTGCTGATCAACAAAGCTGCAATTGCCGCCGTACAAAGCAGCGATGCCATATATGTTGGATTCGCCAACTTATCGCAGCCTGTTTGAATTTCAAATGGATTTGTCTCGCCTTGCATAATGGTTTGTACCGGATAATTTTGAAAATAGAAAGATTATGAGGTTTTAGATCTGTGTTCTTTTACTTTTTTATACATGTTCTGATAAAATTCCAGACCCGAAGAAAACATTCTTCGGTATTTGAGATGAATCTCTTTATCCAGGAAATAAAAGCCGACCCACACCCCGATAATTGTAAATAGGATCGAAGCAATTGCAACAAGGAGAAGCGATTTGAAAATAAAAACAGCTATCAAGTCGCCTATAATATTGGCAATCACCATAAACATTACTTTAATGAGATTTTTACCCGGTTTGTTGATACTATCAAGACCAATGCCAGTCATCCTGTCGATCGGAAGCAACAATCCATAAATTGAGAATATTCTCATGATGGTTACTGGATTAGCACCAGTAACCGGATCCGTTCCCAAATATTGACTGCCTCCTAAAAGTAAAACGAAGAACTCTGCAAAAACAAATGTCACCAGACAAATGAATACGAAGAGGTAAGTCATCGCTCCTGCATATGAATAGAAAAGATTTCTTACTTCATCGACTTTTCCCTGAACACTTGCTTTCGACATTTTTGGAAATGCTGTTGCAACAAAACTGCGTAGTGGAATCTGTTGTATTTCTGTTAGTTTCATTGGAATGCTGTACAACGCAACAGCAGCTGTTCCCAGTGGACTTAGACTAATGATTAAAGTGTCGGCACTCCTTAATAAATTAGATCCAATCAAAGTAAATGTGGTATATTTTCCAAAATCAAGTAGAACCTTGTTCGTGCGTTTTGTCGCTCGTTTTAAATAACGAAGACCATCCCAGCCTTTTATCATACAAATGATTGAAGATACCAGATTAATAATTAATTGAGCGATCACCAACTGCACGAGTGTCATTTCAAGAAAGAAAAAATTGATAAGCAAGAGCAGGAAAAAAACGCCGCTTTCAAAAGATTTGATAAACAATATTTTACTAAATTGCTGATCGGCCTGCAAAATGACTAACGCATTGTTATAAGGGAGGTTGATAAACGCGAGAATGGGATACCAGACAAAGAAAAGCTCATATCCGGCATTTCTGATAGGTACTTCGAAGAAATAGCTACATGTCCAAACAACGAATGCAATCGCGATTGTGGCAACCAATCCAATAAATCCGTTTGATCCAATAAACTTCAAACGTTCTTCATGCTCTACTCCTGATAAATATCTTATAATGGCTGTATTGGTAATGCCGAATCTGAACATTTCGATGAATGCACCAGCTGAAATATACAAAATCCATTGTCCGAATATCTCAACCGGAAAACTTCTGGCAAGCAGTGCAAATCCTGCAAAGCCAAAAAAAGCGATCATCAGATTTCCGGCTAATGAAAGAAAATTTGCTTCCTGTGTTATTTTTTGAAATGCAGTTTTCAATGGAACATTTTTTCGGTTTAAATTAAAATCAGCCTTTTTTGCTATTGAAAATACTAATTATAAAATTTTTGCAACCTGATTTCCTTCTCCTTGAACTATTTTTGAATTAAAAAATGGTCGTTTCCAATCTATTCTAAAGACGGTTTGAGGAAAAAAACTGGAAATAAACGATCTTTTTAGCAATCTTGTGGACCCAGCTTCTACTTTTAGGCAAATCGCCAAGCACTGATTCGACAACTTCCAATTCTACTCCATTCAGTAAAAATTGGGGAGTACGTGACGTCATTTTGGAAATACTTTCAATTGCACTTTGATCGGCCTCAGACCAAACCCTGTTTGCACGGCATACCATTAAAGGTAAATCAATTGAAGAAACGAGTTCCAAAGGATAAGGATAATACAGAACCGGAGGAATTTCGATCAATACATAGTCTGGATTGAATGGAAGTGAATGATTGTTGTTGATTAACAATTCTTTATAACTGGTCGTCCGATTGTAGTCTTCATTGATCTCATATTCAAAGTACTGATCTTCCGAAAGCGTTGATCCATATTTGCGTAAAAATTGACTTCGATCGTCGATTCTGGTATCCGAATAACCAAATAGCCAATTAATCAACGAAAATCTTTGTGAGGGTGTTTGACCTTCCTCCGAGGCTATCAACGCGCCTGGACAATAATCCCGAACTGTTTTTTGATGGTGTGTCTTTTCTTGCGAGTACCTGATCATGATCACCTTTTTCCCGAGTTTCCTTAACTGGGATGCGAGATTTTGTGCGATAACGGTCTTCCCTTCCTTATTCGATGTACTAAAAAGAAGAATCTGATAGGCATTATTAAATTCTGTTTTCTCTTTTTTCAATAGCTCAATATGCTGCGCGATAATTTCAATTAATCGTTGAGTGATGAACTGAAAATTAAGCGCCTGCGGTTTAAGATAAATTTTCGGGAATACTCCCAATGGTAATAAATTGAGGATTTTAGCAGCTTTCTTTGGATTTTTTAATGTTTCATCAAAAAACTCAAGTGCCAGAATTGTTGACAATACGATCAGAAGACCGAAAAATGCAGCACCAAGAACCAGTATCTTACGTTTGGTTGGGTTGGGAGTAAGCGGGTAATAAGGTTGGTCGATTGATTTAATATTTGATGAAAGTTCAATATCCTGCATTTTAAGTTTTGCAAGATTCTGACTACGCAATAATTCGAGATATTCCTGTTCCGAAACCGATAATTCGCGCTCGATTCTTTTAAGATTTGCTCCGGCTGGAGCATAGATTTCGAACTGTTTTTGAAATTCCAGAATACGATTTTCCAAGACCGCAAGTCCGGCTTTTGTGTCTTCAAAAATTATCACATTTGTTATCCATTCATTTAGCAATGAGCCTATTGGTAGTCCTTCAGTCGTGTTGCTAAAACGGTAAAGTTCTCCAACTGCTTTTCGAATATCTTCCTTGATTTCCTCTGCCTTAGTCTTCAGCGAAGCGAGGTTTTGTCCGTCAGTGGTATTGCCATAACCAATTGTCTCAGCTGTTGCGATTTTAGTAGTTATTTGGCTAAGCTGATTACGCATATCAAGAATAGGTGCGCTTTCCAATTGAATTTTTTGCTGCTTTTCTAATTTTTCTTCCAATCGTTTAATGGCCGCTTCTGCACCTGCAAGTTTGATTCGCCTATTGTTATAATCCAAATCAAGTGCCTCTTTTGCCAGGGCAACAGCTTTACTCTGTTCGTCAAAGTTGATGATGTTATTGTCTTTATTAAAAGAGAGAAGTTTATCTTCACCCGAATTTAGCTTTTGATTCGCTTGGTTTACCTGATATTCAAAATATTTCATTACGGCGTCAGAGCGGTTCTCTTTTAAGCTTTTATAGTTTTTTATACAAACTTCAGTAAAAAAAAAGAGCGTCTGTTGGCATATTCCCGGATCGTCTGAGGTGTATCTTAGTTTGACAAGATCGCTATTGGCAATTCTTTGTACATTTACTTTTGAAATTTCATCAAGAGAATAGTGAGGACTGTCGAAATTCAGAAGGTTATACACAAAATTTGTATCACTGCTTTTAACCAAATCCGTAAGATTTTTCACCGTTTGTTCAAATGCCAAAGGATCGATTGATGCCGGTAATGTGCTCGAATCCTGAGAAAACCTGTTAATCTTTGAAAAAGAAAAAGCAATGGTCGTGTCAATTTGACCCACCGAATCCGGCGTTTCATTGGAAGTCTTCGCGTTGTTATCGGTTAGTTTTTCTATACGAAGGGTTTGTCCAGGATTGATATTGTTCTTAATCAGACCGTTAATCAGTTTGATTTGATCAACTGAAACGCCGTATTTACGGGATATGGAGTAAAGCGTCTCTTCATCTTTTACTGCATGTTCCAGATATTCAACTTTGTGTAAGTTTTTGGCTTGTGTGATCACGCTTTGAGAGTCAGATTCTGCTTTATTTAAAATTTTGACTGATTGTGGACTCGACTTTACAACTAACGCATTAATGTAATCAGGCGTAATTTTTTTAACATACTCAAAAGACTTACTTGAAATATATCGGGGATCAGAATTAGGAAGCATAAGGTGTTGAGCCAACAATCTGATTGCTACTTCTTGCTGTGTCTCACGCGAATTGATTACATTAATGAGATTATCAAAGTCAGTATTAGTGGCAAAGTAATTAAGCGATTTACCCATCTCTACACTTGAACCGGAAGCGATTCCTGTATAAAGTGTTGTTTCAGAGGAATAGGTGAAGCTGGGGGTTTTAGTAAAAAAAACAACCAGACCAGCAAGAAGTATTGGAGTGAACAGCAAGATAACAAGATGCTTACGTAATAATTTCACCAGATCAATAATCTTCATCTATTGTTTTAGTTTATTAGTTAGGTTAAATTTCATTCCAACAATTTCTTCAAGAATCATATAGGCAGTACGAAAATCCATTTTGGCGCTTTCAAGTTCAGATTCTGCTCTTGATGCAATTTCCGATAGGCTCGAATAATCAGTGAGCGATATTGCTCCATTAATAAATTCTTTTTCAACCATTTGCATATGGATTCTGGAGGTTTCGGTATATTTTGATTTGATTTTTAATAGTCTATGTTTTATAATCAATTCATTGTACTGTCTGATTATCAACTGACGAAGTTCATTACGTTGAACCTGCGAAAAGCTTTGCGCCTGTTCGATTTCGGCTTTTGCAAGATTGATCTGATTTTTTCGATTAAGAAAATCATAAAATGGAATTCGAATGTAGGCACCAACACCATAGTTAGTTTGTGTATTTCGCGTTGATGTCAATGCCGGATTTTGGCCTTCAACCACGTTTGATGCAAAATTGTCAAATGTTCCGTATCTTACATCTGTCTGAAATCCAAAATCCCTGGTCCATTCTGCCCGATCGGATTTTAGTTTGTGTTCGTTGACAGTGATTTGCAAATCCCTGAATTTTACATAGGGATTTTTTGCGATAGCTGAATCAATTATTGTTTCCAGAGGTGGAAGCATCAGCTCAATGTTATCATTCAATAAATCCGGTTCTTTATTCTGCTGAGCAAAGCCCGGTAATTGATTGATCGAAAGAATTAAAATTAAAAGCGAACTATAAAAACGATGCTTCACGAGAATTTGTTTAAGTTAAAAATCACAATTTTACTTGCTTCATGTTGAAAATTACCTAAAACAAGTTAATAGATCGCACTGAATGCAAATATATTAAAATGCTTAATCAAACTGTATCCTTTTGAAAAAGTGCTGGTACTGTTCTCAATATTAATTTAAGATCGTACCAGAACGAATAGTTATTCCCAATAAAATGGTCAGCATATTCATTATCAAGCCTCATTCTTTCGTCTTCCGACATGACTCCACCTTTCCCGCGCAGTTCAACCTGCCATAAACCTGTTATTCCTGCCGGCGCAAGAAACCGTTTTGAAAGCAAACCACGGGTTAATAACTCCGCCTCGTACACGGGTAACGGCCGGTTGCCGACAATGGACATATCTCCTTTAATTACATTGATCAACTGCGGAAGTTCATCGATACTGGTATTGCGGATGAATTTTCCAACTTTGGTGATGCGCGGATCATCAACAATTTTAATAAAAGCCGATTTTGTTTTAGCTACCTCTCTTTTCTGGGTATTGTACCAGTAGTCACAGATATTATGAGGGCCAATATGAAGAATCGGGGAGCAGCTTTTCTCTTCCGATAATTTGGCGCATACCGGACAAGGTTTCGAAAAGTCGATTTCAGACTGCACTGATGCAGTTACATACTGATTTTTATCTTTGGCAAGTTTGTTCAATTCCTTATCAGCCCCAACCTTCATCGAGCGTAATTTATAGAAATCGAATGGTTCGCGTCCTACTCTTTTCGAAATGTAGTAGACTTTTCCTTTTGATTCAAGACGTATTGCCAGTACGATCAGCAATAAGATGGGTGAAAGAACAATTAATGCAGAGATAGCAACCAGCAAATCAAACATCCGCTTCGACAGGGGCATGGCATATTTAACATCCTGAAGATCGTTATTTACAAAGGGTACAAGCGAGTATTTATTACGGAATTCAACTAAAAATCTGATTCGCCCAATCATTTTTTCGGCAGATGGCATTGGAAGGACGAAGAAATCGTCAACCCGGCTTGTAAATGCCTTTTTAAACAGATCTTCCTTGAATTCATAATCAACCAGGATAAAGGCCATCCGGTCATATTCAGGTCTGTCGCGAAGCCATTGATGCATCTCAAAGCCTTCACCACCCGATATTGCCATTTCAGAAAGAACTGCATCAGGCATATTTCCCGATTTGAGATAATTAACCGCTTCCAATGCATTCGTCTTGTGAATAACGGAAACTTCGGTATGTGTCCTCAGTTCATTAATTCCTTCGGAAGAGCGACCGATATAAAGAATTTTTAATAAATTTTCCATATTAATTCTTAATGCAAAGTATTGAAAATGTGGTGCTTGTAACATGTAATCAGGCAAAAATGATTACCATTTTACTGCATAATGAACAGGAAACAGGTTTTTCAATATTAACTCGCCTAACTCTTGAGGATTGAATGGCTTAGCCAAAAAATCCTGAGCTCCGAGTTTGTAACATTTAATACGCTCTTTACTGCTTTCAACACCTGATAACATGATGACAGGCGTACGCTTCGTAAAACCTCGCTCTCGAACCTTTTCGACAAAAAGATATCCATCCATGTTCGGCATTTGCAAATCGCAAATAATCAGATCCGGAAGATTCCCCTCCATCCATTCAAGCGCTTCAATTCCATCACTTTTACAGACAACGTCGTAGTTTTTCGACAGAAAATTATCAAGCAGCAACCGAATGCTCTTCTCATCATCAATTACTAAAATTTTATATCTCATAGATTGTATTTTTTGGGGTTATTTAGTGCGTGGAAAATTTATAAAAGAAACATGGAGACAGCCGCCATTGTTTCTTAATGTTCATAAGTATTTGCCGGATGGGGGTTTTATTTACGAAAAAAAAATGATAATTATACAATGGCGATCAGTTGTGATTGTAAAAAAATCATGCGTTAATTGGATTGCATATAATTCAATCTGTTATTAAATTAAAGGAGACAAAAACACCGAAATTAGAATTAAAGTTTAATATCATTAATGTGATTATTTAACAGGTATTTACGGCTTCGCCTGTTCAATCACAATCAGCGGATTTTGGAATTCGTTTTTGAGAAAGATTGTTAGCTGTATAGAAATATGAAAGTGCAAAAATAAATATATTTTAACAATTTCCTAATTATTATTTTACGCCGCGGAAAATAAATTTACTGTGATTGTTTTTTAATCGCTGCAAGCAATGGCTTGCCAAAATAACCCAGTTGCTTTTTCGTTAATTTTGTAATTACGGATGACGTTTTGGATGAAAATTGTACACATCTTTGGGGAAGAATGAAAACAGCAGATCAGACTGGATCAATTAATCTTTTTCGACTAAATCCACAGCTTCGCATGCTGAGTCACATCGCAAAATGAATGACGTTGAATTTTCAATGGATACATCTTCATTATATTTGTGCTATTCAACGTGATAAAGGTAGGAGGAGGTTTGTAGTATTACGCTAAATACTTGTAAGGGAGATGCTGAAATTCTTGTAGGGTAATTCTTACATTTTGTAGGATTTACCCGACACTATAATGTTTAAGGATCGAAAAGTATTGATATGATATTATCATTACTCAGCTCCTCCAATCAACAATAGATTATACCAAATTTCCGAAGCTACTCATTTCTAAATTTCGTGAGCCCCAACCTTATTATTAATACTATAACCTTCGTGTTTTCGTGATTTGGTGGTTGAAAAGGACTTTTTAGACGCACAGATGGCAAACATATGAATACGATATTTTATCTGGTAACGATCAAACGAAGGAAAGTCTAATATTTTATTTTCGGGAGGGTGCTCCCAAAAATTGGAATTCCAAATTTTTCGCAGATATTTTTGTGAAATGGCGGATGATGTGCCAAAGGTTGACACACAATAGACTATAAAGAGGATCGAATTAGTTGACTAATTATTCCCTGCAGTTGAAGGTCTGCCGGATTAAGTCAAAAGCTTTTTCGTTAACTTTCTGATCGTCAAGACCAGTTTGGAAGAAGATTGTAATTGTCTTTTGTGAAGAATTAAAGCAATAGATAAAACCTTCGAGTTTTTGCTCTTTCACAACGGTTGTATAGCGGCAACTCACGACTTTCAGACTTGCAAAAGTGTCCGGAATTACTGCTGTAAATTCAATACCAGGGTTGCGGTAAATATTCGCTGACTTCATCGTTTGCTGATGAAGTGCCATTGTTTTCTCAGGATCTTCCGTTTTATTGACCCATGTAACAGTGATTAAGCCCGTCGCTTTTGATCCGGTACGTTCGGCTGAAAAATAATAGGCATTGTCACCGATCGAATCATTTGCAATCATTTTCCATCCCTCTGCAATCGAAAACGAGACTCCGTTCCGCAGATAGGGAACTTCTTTGCCCTTTGAGAAGGCGATGTTGCAGACTGTTAGTGAGATGACAACAATAAGTGACGTCCGGATAAATGCTTTCAACTTCATATTCAACTAATTTATAATTACCAGACGGAATCAACCTCCTTTTGGAAGCGTGAAAATACGATTAAATAGGCACTTTTAACAAATGTTGTATTTACGGGCTCCCAACTAATTGATCTGGTAAAATCGATAGTTGTCGTTATTGCGACAGGCAGGAGCGTGTTAGCAATAGAATTATTGCAGAATTCAAAAGAATGCGGAATGTTTTATTAGGAATAGTTTTTTTGAATATCCTCTGCGACTTTTAAAGGATTGAATGGCGTATTTTCCGAATGATTTTAGAATCTAACAATATGATGCTATTTGCAATTCAGTTTAACAACTTACATCTTTTCGGCTTTACGACTTTGGAAGATATATAAATATATTAAATTTCGTAATTATACAGCGTATTATTTGTTTTTAATAAAATTATTTTTTGTAAATTTGGTGTAATTATTACCAACGTTCTTTTATTATCGTTTTAGACGATGAGTGTTGTACATGTCAAATAGAGGAATGCTAAGATTTTGTTTTAAAACGTAGTAGTTTAATTCGATTTGATAAGCGTTTTGAAGAAATCCAGTAGAATCATAAAATTGCCTATTTGAGCATAAATCGCACTATTTTATTTTATCTGAATAACTATTAGCGTTACAGGTAATAGCATTCGCATGTTCGGTTCAGCCCTTTTAACAGCTAGGACTGATCCTTTAAAGATAACATAAAAAATTGTGAGGTAGAAGCGATTATTTGCATTTATGGCACGTTTATTTGCGTCATTGACACGTTTATTCGCGTAACACACGTTAGCGCTTGTTTCAGCAGGCGTCATTTTCGTCATGCAAGTAAGTATTCGTGTTACACGCGTAAGCACTTGTTACAGCAAGCGTCATTTGCGTCATCCAAGCGGGTACTCGTGTCTCGCATGTAAGCACTCGTGCCACTGAAGTACTCACTCGTGCCTCACAGACGAGCATTCGCGACATGGAAGGGCGCATTCGTGCCTCACCAGCAAGCGCTTGTGCCATAGAAGCGAGCACGCATGCCTCACAAGTGAGTACTTACGTCATGGAAGCGGGCATTCGTGCCTCACTAGCAAGTACTCGTGTCACGCAATTAAGCAGTTGGTAGAACCTGTAAAATGGTTCGCATCGTAAATCGAGGTGATTAATTAATCTATATCGCACCTGCAATGAGTAAATCAGTTCAAATGTTTAACAAAAAAAATTAAAAAAGATGGCTAAAGAAATCTACACGATCCCTTTAAATCCAACTGAATTTTTTGATTTTCAGGGCAATGCAATTAGTTTATGTACGACCAACGCCGACGCCTGGGGTATTTCCGAGGGTACGATGCAAGTTATTACAGCTAACAGCACCGATTTCGAAAGAAAGTACGGCGTTGCGAATAACAAAAATACCCGGAGCGTCGCCAATACCGCATCGCGCGATGCCGCCTGGGATTTGCTGAAGATCGACCTGACCGATTTGTACGATCACCACATTCTTAACAACAACGATATCTCGGCGGCTGATAAGGAAGCGATGCATATCCATTACCTGACTGGAGGCGGAGGAATCACACCTGCACCGACAACCACACCAGTTGTGACATTGGCATCCGAAGAAATCTCCGTTTTACATGTGAATTATTCCGATTCTGCTACACCTGGAACACATGCTAAACCTGTCAATGTGGCATTCTGTGAATTCTGGTACAAAGTCGATGGACCAGCTCCAACGGGACCTGGTGATTGCCCCGAGCGGTGCAATGCCTCGCGTTCGAACGAACGCATCGTATTCGAACCCGGAGTTCGCGGTAAGACCGTTTATGGTTATGCGCATTGGGTCAATAAAAATGGTAAAACTGGTCCGTGGAGCGGACTGATCACGGCCATCGTGCCGTAACACAATCCAAAAAGGAGCCGAAGCGATACGGCTCCTTTTTGTTGAGGGTGATGGGGTGATTTACAGTCCTGACAGGGTTTGGAACCCTGTCAGGACTGATTGTCAGATATGTAGTGCGCGGTTGAATTTCCACTTCCTCCTTAATTCTTATATGAAAATGATTCTTCATCGGCACCCACGCTTAGGTATCGGCCACGGGAGAAATATGTTTGTCGTACAATTAGAGGAAGGATTCGTAGTACGTATTTTCATGGAATAGATCACAACTATTAATTCCACGATTGTAAATATGGTAAATTTTACCAAAGTATAGCGGTTAGATTTGTTGCATAGTATTGGGGTCATTTAATGACTAAAGATAACAATATTATGCATTTACTAATTTATTTTCGTATTCAAATTCGCCTATTCGATTAATGAATTGTCTCAAAATAAGAATGAAAAACCCCGGTGGAATCAATGAATCCACCGGGGTTTAAATTATTGGGAGGAGGTAATTATTTTACTTCCTGGAAATGTGCTTTATTCTTCTCGATGATTTGACGGTAATGCCAATCGGGATAGGCGGGGTGAAGCGGCGAAACAGGTACGATACCCGATTCGTTGCGTTCGAATTTACCATCCTTTTCAACCATAACATTCCCG
>Ga0209430_1000536_pt1 | contig 38171 bp, 36 predicted proteins | sample BarGraIncub1133A_FD_184504 | JGI IMG/M metagenome (GOLD analysis project Ga0209430, IMG submission 184504) | Arctic peat soil microbial communities from Barrow, Alaska - Barrow Graham LP Incubations 11-33A (SPAdes) (version 2) | ecosystem: Environmental > Terrestrial > Soil > Wetlands > Peat... | reverse complement strand
ACCATTAAAGGTTACCATTACTTTAGTAACTGTACCTAATGGAGCAGCTGAATCTGCAACAGGTATTGCGGTACTTGCTGCTAATACACCTGTGCTTGAGCTAATGATTTGGCATGAAATGAGAATGGTTGAAATGATAATACCGAAAGATTTTTTAGAAAATCTCATGTTTCCTCCTAATTTATATTTTACCTTTGTTAATTTATATTTTGAACCAAAAATGTTAATAGCACATAATGCTTAAGTAAAATTCTTGTAAATAATGAATTACATGGCTTTTTTTCGTATTTAGCCAATTTTAGTCAAGTATCGCATCAGTAATTGGTGTCTTGTTTCATTCTAAGTCTCTGGACAATGATAAGTACAGACATTGTTAAAATTAAAAATAAATGCTAATATAAGTTGAAACCCAAAACAAATTGGTATGAAAATAAAATGTATCTGATGAAAATACTAAGAAGGAAGTATGATTATGAAAATTAAAAGGATAATTAACCTAATAATACTGATTGTGTGTCTTTATGAATAGCAAACCAATAACAATCCGTATGGCAACAGAAAATGATACAGAAGAAATTCTTGGGGTCTAGGCTCCCTATGTCACAGATACAACAATTACCTTTGAATATGACATTCCTGGAATCGATGACTTTGCAAAGCGGATAAAGCATACTCTGGCGAAATATCCATATCTGGTCGCAGTGCTGGAGAACCGAGTCGTTGGCTATACTTATGCTTCATCATTCAAGGATCGCGCTGCTTATGATTGGTCTGTTGAAGTGACAGTTTATATTAACCAGGATTGCAAAGCAAAGGGCATTGGAAAAGAACTTTACATGGCTTTAGAAGAAATATTAAAAAAACAAAATATTATTAATTTGTACGCATGTATTACCTATCCGAATCCTAGTAGTATAGGCTTTCACGAATATATGGGATATAAAACGGTAGGATGTTTTACAAAGTGCGGATATAAATTAGGCCTTTGGATTGATATGATATGGATGGAGAAAATAATAGGTGAGCATTTGGTTACCCCAAATAAAGTAACACCGATTTCACAATTAGAACAGATTATAGGTTTGAAAAAAAGTAAATAGGTAAACTTTTTTATCAGCTTACAGGAACAAACTGAGAACAGAAATTGATGAATGCATATGGGCATGATATACTAATTAAACTCCAATGAAAAGAGTTGCACCAATTTTACCTTGAAAATATCAATCCACCACAGTATAATTGTAATAAGATGAATAATAATTATTACTAAAAATATCTAGCTATCAAAGTCGTTTATGTGCGGTTATTGAGTCATTCGACTTATTCCAATCCAATTAAGCTTTTGAGCAAGGAGTATCATAGAAATGAGCGAAATAGAACCGTTTTATTTTGAAATGGACTGCCCCTGTAAAGGGAAGAATCTGGACAAATTATTGCAGCCATCAATTTTAATGGCTTTGCACCAACAAAGTCTGCATGGATTTGCGCTAATCGCTGAAATTGCAAAAAGTCCCTTGTGTGATAACAAAGCACCGGATGCAGCAGGAGTATACCGATATCTAAAAAAAATGGAAAACTCAGGTCTGCTTACATCTGAGTGGGAATTTTTAGACGGTGAGAAACCAAGGCGTGTCTACAGTATTACTGATAAGGGCGATCACTGCTTGGTTACCTGGTCAACTGTCCTAAAAAAATATGCTTATGACATCAATCAGATTGTAATAAATATTGACAAGGTATTTGAAATATAATTCAATTATTATGTGCAACATAGCAAGGCAATATTTTTTTATATTGATAATAGACTATGTCTAGTATATGACATTATCTAAAAGGAGAAACTAAAATGAAACGTTCGAAAATAATGGTAATCGGAGGATTTCTGGGCGCTGGCAAAACCACAGCAATGGTTGAACTTGCGGGTATAATGAAATCGAAAGGCATGCAAGTATCTTTAATTACAAATGACCAGACTGGTCATCTTGTTGATACGAAATATGTACAAACAAAGGATTTACCTGTGTCAGAATTAGCAGGCAGTTGTTTTTGCTGTAATTTCCCGGGTTTTAAAGAAAAAATTGAAAGTCATCTGAATAAGGGCAAAGATTTTATTCTTGCTGAGCCGGTTGGAAGCTGTACCGACCTCGTCTCAACTATTATGAGACCTTTGAAAAACGGAAAAGCCGGAGATTTGGATGTCTTGCCTCTATCTGTTATGGTTGAGCCTAAACGGTTAACCGACTATTTCAATGAGGATTACACCGTTTTTTCGAAGGAAGTCTATTATCTTTTCAGAAAACAATTAGAAGAATCAGATTTTATTGTGCTGAATAAAACAGATTCTATTTCGTTACAGGAAAAGAATTTGTTAATTGAACAACTTATTAGGGAATATCTTAAATCAAAAGTTATTGAAGTATCAGCACTAAAAGGAATTGGACTGGATCAATGGTTGTCTGATGTATTGGCAGCGGATTTTGAAAAAAGCAATAGTAGGGAAATAGATATTGATTATAAAACCTATGCCAAAGCTGAGGCTGAAATGGGCTGGTTAAATGCTCAGGTTGTTTTTCATTCAGAGGATTTTCTAAACGCAAATGAACTGTTTTTTAAATTAAGAGAAACTATTAAAGCAGATATATCGAAAAATGGCGGTGAAATCGGACATGTGAAATTATTCCTAGAAAGCGGAAATGAATCGTCTAAATTAAGCTGTGTTGGATTGCGTCAATCCATTGATATCATAGGACAGCTTAAAAACGCAATAAAAGATGGTTGTCTGACTATCAATATTCGTGCCAGCGTAGCACCTGAAATATTGAGAGAAAGCACTTTAAATATTCTTGAAGATCTGAAATTGAATTTTGGCTTCGCAGTCGATGATCTGGATTTAGAAGCTTTCAGACCAGGTTATCCAAACCCCTCTTACCATATGTAATTTAACCAGGCATCTCCAGATCAGTAATTTTAATTATCACTGTGAAGTGGTGCGACCCACTGCCACTAAGAAAAGCGACAATATTTTAATGCATAGCATAGGAATTCAAAGATTAATACAATAGTATCTTAAACAATTCTTAATTAAAATCGACCTTTTGCCTTGATTAATGTCGTGAATACGGGAGGGTACGCCCAGGGCACACCATTTTTCCGCATATTAGAGCCGTTTTGGCTCTTTTTTTGTTTGAGGAATACCATGTGTATGCACGACAACTTATGAAATTTCAAGTATTCACCCTTAAAAAGGGTGGGTTTTTTATTTTTTAAAAAAACATTAATATTTTGAAAAAATCAATTTTCATTATTTCTGTTGGATTATCCAAAGTGCCATTTGATGATTAAGTGGATGTGATAAATATACCGGTTAAAGGAGTTAATGTCAAACTGTAGGCACGTATCCATAAAAAAAGCCCAACTGCAAGAGCTGGACCCGTAATTGCATGCTTTATCAATTGGTTTTATAACAATCCGATGAAAGTGTGTTCGACCAGGGAAGAAACTGATCAACCAATTCAGGATGGTTCACCAGATCGGTATTGGACATTTCTTTCAGAATATATACCAGATAATTATAGGGCTTCAGCTGATTGCTTTTCACTGATTCCGTAAGGCGGTAAATCATGGCACTGACAGTCGCACCTTCAGGGGTACGATGCATCACCCAGTTTTTGCGTTTATGTTATTAAACACATAATCGAAAAAATTGGATTTTTAGCAATACGCCCAAAGGTGCCGATGCCAGTGCCATCATCTACAGCATCATAGAAACGGCCAAAGAGAACAACTTAAATTCATTCGAATATCTGACCTATCTCTTCGAGCGATTGCCCAATGAAGATATTAACGACATGAGTGTGCTGGATTCTCTGATGCCCTGGTCAGAAGCATTACCGGAACGTTGTAAAGTTCAAAATCACTAGCCTGCTTTTTGTGGGCTTTTTTAATTCCTTATTTGACGCTTATTTAACTTTGTGAGAAATGGAACCCCGGCTACGGCTCTGCGAGCTTTTTGTTTGGTCACGGGATAAGTATGAATTTAATTGATTTGTTAGTGACAGCACTGAAAGGTAAAAATATTTCGCACTGATAAGTCGTGAAATAAGAGGAAACACAGAAAAAAAGATAGTAAAATAAAAAGAAATTATTCGCAAAGGAGATTTTATTTTATCATGGGACGAAAACAAGAACGCGCAGTAAAAAAACATTTCAAAAAGATATGGTCTCGTTTTTAAAAATACAGCATCATTTTTTCCCGAATCTGGTGAAAGAATTGTGTCAGGTTAAAGATCCGAGACATCAGAGTTATTCGGATTATGATATCGAAGAAATATTATACACAATGCTGTTAAAAAACATCTTCAACCTGTCATCCATGCAGGAAATGACAAACCAGTTCAACCAGGAAGAACGGGTCCGGAATGTTTGTGAAATTCTGGGGAAAAGCGAGAAACAATTTTTACCCCATTACGTCACCATCAATGACTGTTTGAAAAAGTTAAATCCGGACGAGCTGGAAAAAGCGAGAAATAACCTCATCCGGATCCTTATCCGAAAGCGCAGTTTTGAGGATGCACGGTTTTTAGGGAAATACTGGCCTGTGATCGTTGATGCAACCGGATTATTTTATTTCAAAGAAAAGCACTATGAACATTGTCTCAAAAAAACAACTGAAAAGGGAACACCCGAAGAGCAAACCTATTATTATCACAACGTATTGGAAGCAAAAATAATCCTGGGTGAAAATCTGGTGGTCAGTATCGCAACCGAATTATTGAGAATGAAAACGAGGATGTGCTGAAACAGGATTGTGAAAGAAAGGCCTTTAAACGATTGGCACAAAAAATAAAAGAGAGCTATCCACGGCTTCCCATCTGCATTTTGGGAGACCGCCTGTATGCCTGTGCGCCGGTTTTTCAAACATGTGAGGACAATAAATGGGGATATCTGATCCGTTTTAAAGACGGGAGTATCACAACCCTTGCAGGAGTATCAGTCAATCCTGGCCATGGGTGAAAATGAGTGTGTCATCAGGCATGAAGAAAAACGCACTCCACGAAAACCAGAGGAAACCATAAAAAATGAGATCAAATGGGTTTCAGAATTAATGCATCAGGCCCATCAACTCACGGAGATATCCTTAAAAATAGAAAAAGATGGCAAAGGAAAAGGAACCTTTCAATGGGTAACCAATTTGAAGGTAACCAAAAAAACAGTCTGGGAATTCGCTGAAACCGGAAGAAAGCGCTGGCTGATCGAAAATGAAGGCTTTAACATTCAGAAAAATCATCGGTACACAATCGAACATGCCAACAGTCTGAATAACACGGCCATGAAGAATCATTATCTTCTGACTCAGATGGCTGATATCCTGCTGCAACTCTATGAAAATGGAATCAAGGGACTCCGAAAAATAAAAAGAACCATAAAAAATATATCTTCTGCATTAAGAAGCTTTAGCCAGCTTCTTAATGCAGAAGATATATTTTACATCGAGAAACGCACAGCTATTAGCATTTCTTGAATCTATTATAGCAAAGGAAGTGATGTCTGAAAAGAGATAAGTTAAAAAAATAAAATTATCCACAAAAATTTCATCAAAGGGGAAGTCTAACCATTAAGTGTGGATAACTTTCCTAAAAAATAGATTGAATTTAACAGATATCCACAAACGAATGTTTTGGAGTGAAATAGCTAAATCTAAAGGAATTTACCTTTCGGTACTGTATTGTCATTGAGAATAGTTGGTTTGGAATTTAATTATCCTTTACAAATTGTTTATTAAGAAATAAAATAGAGAACAAGTGGATATTAATTAAATATTCTAAGATTAAATTGTTCTAGTTGTGCCTATCCGGTTGACTTAAACGGAAGCGAGCTTAAGTAATATGTATTTACATGAAATATAGCATATTTTCAGCATATACAATTTGAAAAAGAGACTGTTGCAAGGAGAAATTATTAAAATGGGACAAAAGTCAAATTTTGTTCCTCCATATTTTGGGGAAGATGTTAAGAGTAATGCAGAACGAAAAATGTTTGAAATTCTAAAACTATCGAATTGGAGAATGTTTATATTCTGCATTCACTTGGATTGCCAAAGCACCAAACAAAGATTTATGGAGAAATCGATTTCATTATTGTTTGTAACAGAGGCATCGTCTGCCTTGAGATAAAAGGCGGAAGAGTTGAGTGTCGAAATGGTATATGGTTTTTACTGATCGCTACGGATACGAAGTAAGGAAGAACGAAGGCTCTTTTGCTCAAGTAACAGGAAATATGTTTTCACTAAAAAATATTTTAAAATCAAAGTTCAGAAATAACAATCATTTTAAAAATATGCTCATCGCAGCAGGAGTTGTTTTCCCAGATATCGAATTTAATTCGGATGGTGAAGAAATAATACAAGAAATTATTTATGATCAGAAGAGTGAAGGTATTAGTCAATACATTAATAATATATTTGACTATTGGAGAACACAATACCTTCAACACTTTCGCATCAGGATATTAAAGAAATTGTTGATTATCTGAGAGGTGATTTTCTTTTTAGACCGACCTTGGAAAATCGGTTAAATGATATTGACAGGAATTTGATGCGATATACAGAAGAGCAATTACAGATAAGAAAAGATAGCAGAAACTATTTTGAAGAAGTTTTACCGGAACGATTTTATGACTATGTCAACAGTCTTTCTTCTCAGAAATTAGAGGAGCTCCAATATGATGTATTGGTTATGGATGAAGCTCAGGACATTTTAAAAGCAAACTATTTATTTAAGTCTAGATTATTTGTTACGGGGTGGTTTGGAAAAGGGAAAATGGGCAGTTTTCTACGATGAAAAACAAAATTTGTTCAATCTGAATTTTGAAGAGGGAATGGACATAATAAATTCATATGAAAATACGAAACTTAAACTGTTCATTAATTGCCGGAATACAAAGGAATTTAGTGAATTTAATTCGAAGCGAAGTGAAACAGAGTTATGTGAGTTTTTAAAAGAGAATGGCGAGGAAGTAAGTGTTATTAATTACGCGAATGAAAACAACTTTGAAAGTGAAATCCTTAAATTAATAAAAGACTTGAAAAAAGAAAAGGTAAATCTGGAAGATATTGTGTTTCTATCACCTAAGAAATACGAAAACTCTCAGTTGAAAAACTGTTTGAATAAAGTTTGTGAAATAAATGTATTAGCGGAAAATTTAGTATATTATACTCTACTCTGCACGGAAAACGTTTAGACAGACAGGTCTTATTATTTAACAGGGGGAAAGCATCATGGATACTGGTACTGACAACACGGAAACAAAAAGTCTTCAATCTCAAAAAACAAATTATTTCTTCCGGGAAATTTGGCCCTGGGTGGACACCTATCTGTTAAAACCATCTATATTGGGAGTGATTGCATTATCGGTGCTGCTTTCAATCGTATTGTTTTTTAATCCTGTTATTGGGATGGGTGACGATGGAAGCACCGCAGGGGTCATCTCAGGAAGTGACTTATATAATTTAGACGAGCTGTCCCCAAAGGAATCCATGTCTTTTTTTCAAAAAGACTGGGGAATCATGGAATACTATAATGATTCAGTGAACATTCAAAAAACATCCCAAACACTGTTTATTAATGCATCAAAAAGACTGGATATTGCCTTAACCTGGGATGAAAACTTTGACCTCAGGTTTTATGCAGGGTTAATTTCTATTTGGTATCTCTTTGCCATGTATTTTCTGTTTGAAACGGTTACCTATGGAAAACGCTCAATATGGGCATATGCCATTGTTGCTCTTGGAGTTTTTATATTTGGGGACACTGCCTATACAGCATGGTTTAATTCATTCTATCCCCAATCTATCAGTTTTTTTTCGGTTGTTTTACTGGGAACATCCCTCATATTAATGGGACAAAGAAAATATAATGATTATGTATTAATATTCCTTTACTTTTTTAATGCCACGATCTTGAGTCTGCTCAATCACGAATATGCTTTGTTGGGCATTTGTTTAGGTATTTTGGGAATCGCACTTAAATATGTGGATGTAAAAAAAACGTACAAACGGATTTGTATAATCGGAGGAAGCTTGCTAATCGTCTTATCCTTTGCGTCTTTTATACTAATGCCCAGTAATTCGACTAATCTCAATAAATACCATAGCATGACCCGGGGGATTATGATGACAGCGGATAATCCAGAAACAGCTTTAGATTACTTTGGAATCAATCCCCAGTACTCGGTATTAAAAGGGACGGTTAATTACGAAGCAATTTCCGCCGAGACAATGAACAGTTCTGAAATGAAAGTTAATTTTTTTGACAAAATAAATCCGGTAGAAATCGCAGTCTATTATATTGGAAATCCGGGGCAATTATATGCAATGATGAACCTGGCCGTGGAAAGCAGTTTTAATATCGAACCGACCTGGCTGGGTAATTATGAGATTTCCCAGGGAAATCCTCCAGGGGCTCAAACAGATTTTTTCACCGGATGGAGCTATTTAAAAGCGAACAAGATGCCAGGTAATTTTGGATTCATTACCATTTGGATGGGCGTTATTATTGGAGTTTATGTAAGAAATTTCAGAAAGGGTTTCGTTGAGAAGAATGAACGCAACACCCTTCGATTTCTGGGATTGATGACCTGGTTGTTCATTGGAATATGGGAACTGTATTTTGCAATTATCACCACAGGCGATACGGATGCCCTGGGACGGCTTTTTGTTTTTTCCCTTATCTTTGACTTGATTTCGTTTGTCGTTTTAGGAAAACTTATCCATTGGGTGCAGAAAAAAATGAGAAAAACCGACTGGAAAAATCAGATCATAAAATTCATAAAAAAGAAGGAGTCTCAAAACGATGGCCTGGGAGGATACGACAGATGAAACAGATTATTTCTATCTTCCTGACGCTGATCCTGTTCTTTTCTCAAATGTCGGTCTTTCATGCAGCAGACAAATCCCCGGATGAACCCAAAAATGTTTTAGTTATCTATGATCAATTGGCAATGGGAACGCAGTACAGCAATAATCTCAATGCTTTGGAAGCGCTTCTTTCTTCCTTATCACAAACCATGGAAGTTGTATCCATGACAGAATACCAGCAAGGTGGGATGCAGAGGTATGCAAAGGCAATTATATTAAAAAACACAGAGAATGCCATCGCAAATGATGCGTTAAAATTTGATGTGTTAAATTATACTGGTGAAATCCTTTATATCGGTTATTTAACACCGGGATTTCTGCCAAAGCTGGGTGGGCTGGATGTCACCGGACAAATGGGACAGGGGATTACCTTGAATTTCAGCCAGAAGAAAATAAACAGTGTTTGGGTGGATGAATGCCGTGTGATTAATCAGAATCCTCAATCCAATGAGGCGACCATCGAAGTGGGCAATACGAGTTACCCATTTTCAGTAACCATTGGCAATATTATTTTTGTACCAACCTTTACAGAAGATGACGGCTTTCAAATTTGTCTTGGCGGGGTCTTGAAAAATTGGCTTACTCCAAAGGAATCCCAACATATGCTGTTATTGATTCCTGACATTTATCCATTTTCGGATTTAAATATGGTGATAGAAATGAGTGATGCGTTTTATGCAAATGGTATCCCCTTTGCCCTTGGGGTGGTTCCCTTTGATGACAATATGGATTACCCTTCAATGGAACGATTTTATCAGGTGCTGCGCTATGTCCAATCAAGAAATGGCAGTATTCTTATTCATCGCCCGAGTCCGGATACCGTATCAGACAGCAATACAGCCCTTTCTGAAAAGATGTATATGCTAATGAACACAATGGTGAAAAATGGTATTTATCCTTTGGGGATGGTGACAACCGAAGATTTATTTTTCGAAGATATCAACACAGTTAATCCCCTGAGTTTATTTTCATCAGGAACCATATCGAAAAACCAGGTTGGGACCGTGACAGGGGTAAAAAAAAGCTGGGTGCTGAACCAAGGCAGCCTGGAAATTGATTTTGAAACGGTGAAAAATACCAACAGCCAGACCCGGAATTTCGGAAACTACCCCATCAGCACCACCATCGTTTTGCCATTGCCAACAGATGATACAGCGCTTGGGTCAACGGTTGAGATGATTAGTAATAAATGGCTGTCTTTGACAGATTACAAAGATTTGAATAATCAATGGGTGATTGGTCAAAACACAATATCAAGCGGATCCGGGAGGATTACAGTTAGTGGTTCACCGGTTTCATTGGTTTTTAACGAAGAGTCGATTGATGCCAACTATGCATACCAGAAACCCCCGGACTATAGTCTGGAAAAGACTTTTAATGCGGGAAATCGATTTTTACTTCTGGTTGTGGGAATCATCATTATCCTTTTTGCCAGTATTGTTTTATTTAGCCGGCGGGTATATTTGAATAAGTTCAGAAGAATCGTGAAGACGGATGAAAAAAAAGACGCGGATAATAATTTGAAAGATAAGGAAAATAAAACGCCATGAATGTGTTTGATTACTTGATGATTGTCAACATTATTTTAATATGGAGTCTCTTGTTTGTTAATATTGTGCTCATTATCGGTGGGTATATTTATTACTTGAAAGTGGAAAAGGAGCCCTCCCCCGAAGTGGTTGGGGAGCACCCATTTGTATCCATTATGGTGCCGGCCCACAATGAAGGGGTGGTGATTGTTAAGACTGTTGAGGCTCTGTTGGCTTTAGTCTATCCAAATGATCGGTATGAAATTATCGTCATCAATGATAATTCATCGGATAATAGTGCAGAACTTTTAAAAGAAATTCAAGAGTCCAACCCGACGAGGAATCTCGCAATTATCAATACAGATAATATTACCGGAGGGAAGGGGAAATCCAATGCCTTAAACATTGGTTATCAGCAAAGCAGAGGGGAATATATAGCGATTTACGATGCGGATAATACACCAGAGCACAAAGCCCTTTCCTATCTGGTGGCAGAACTGAAAGCAGATGATTCCCTTGGAGCGGTGATTGGAAAATTCAGGACCCGAAATAAAGAGGTTAATCTACTGACCCGGTTCATTAATATTGAAACCCTGTCTTTTCAGTGGATGGCCCAGGCAGGACGATGGCAGTTAATGAAGCTTTGTACCATACCCGGCACAAACTTTATTCTGCGAAAGACAATTATCGATGCCATCGGGGGATGGGATGTGAAGGCCGTAGCAGAAGATACCGAGATCAGCTTTCGGATCTATCTCATGGGATATAAAATAAAATTCCAGCCCAAAGCAGTAACTTGGGAGCAGGAGCCCCAAACCCTGGGGGTTTGGTTTCGCCAGCGAACCCGCTGGGTAAAAGGAAATGTGTATGTGCTCATTAAAAATATTGGTTTTCTCGTTGATCCCAAGGCTAAAAAAATACGTTTTGATATTTTCTACTTCCTATCAACGTATTTTTTATTATTAACGGCTTTGGTGGTGTCCGACGTTATTTTCTTTATGAATATAGCAGGACTTGTGTCTACCAGCATTAAAGGGTTCAGCAATCTGCTTTGGTTTACAGCCTTTGTGATGTTTGTAATAGGGGTATTTATATCATTGACGACAGAAAAAGGAGAGATGTCTGTTTCCAATTTATTTATTATTGCGTTAATGTACGTTACCTATTGTCAACTATGGATTATTGTGACTGTTTATGGTGTTTTTCAATATTTCAAAGATCGGATTAAAAAGCAGGACAGCAAGTGGTACAAAACCGAGCGCTACCAGGGCTAATGAGAAGGAAAAAGGAGGATTAAATGAAAAAAAAATTTAGCGTTGTTATGATACTTGTTATTAGTCTGATTACCATCATGATTCAGCCGGTGGGAGCGGCAAATTATGCGGGGGTACCCCAGTCCGAGTTGAGAACGCCCCCACAAAGCTTTGTGACAAATTTTGCAGATCATTCCATGAAGGGCCTGTTTTCAACAACGGAACAAACCTTCTGGGTAGCCGGGGATTGGGAAGTGCAAAACGTGTTGGTTCATCTGGAATATCGTGCCACACCTTTAGCGGATACCCAGCTTTCCAGCTTGACGGTAGCAATAAATGATTCGTATTTTTATTCGCTAAGACCCGAAGATAATACAGGGGGTCGACATGGGGTTGATATTTATGTTCCCCTTGAATATTTAGAGGCAGGTTATAATAATATTCGGATCGATGGCTACATGCGAACTCAGGATGCTTTGCCCTGTGTGGATGATGTGAGTGAGGCCAACTGGCTGGATATTTTTAAGGAATCAAACATTACAGTCCAATACGATGAAAATGCCTTTACCACATCCATTGATTCCTTTTATAATCGCTTTTTTGAAGTGGATTCGCTTCGATATCAGGAGTCAGCATTTATCATTTCGGATTCTGGCAATGTGGCTGAAATGAATGCCGCGTTGTTGGGGATCTCAGGAATTTCCAATCAGACAATTTATAACGACGGGTATTTTCCCATCCTTACCCTGAGTGATCCTTTGGGTAATCAGGCAAAAAATAGAATCGTCATGGTATTATACGGTCAGCTTCCGGAAAATTATAGAGTCGCAGCGGATCAGGCGGGTATAAATGACAATGATGCCATTCTCACACTTATTAATGAAGGAACGGGAACAAATACCTTATTAATTACCGCAAAGAACGACATTGCTTTAATAAATGCCGGTCGTCTTCTCGGGAATCCTGATCTCATGAATCAGCTTATATCCAAAACAAAAATACTGGGCAAAACTGAAAATGTCAAAACTCAGGTTTATGAAGCAGAAACCTATGTCAATTTCGCAGGAAATCAGGGAACCTATTATAATGGCGCATTTCGTCAAACCAAAGAATTTGCCATTAATTATCCAGCAAACCGGAGTCTTTCGGATGCCAGTGAGTTTTATTTAAACTATCGCTATTCAGAAAATTTGGATTTTGACCGATCCCTGATGACGGTTTATATTAATGATATTCCGGTTGGAAGCAGAAAACTTTCTCAAGAGAAAGCAGGAGGGGACGAGGCAACCATTTCCATTCCAACGGATATCGATATCGGGGGATCATTCCAGGTAAAAGTCGCCTTTGATTTGGAAATAAAAGATTTGTGGTGCAGTCTGAGGCAAGGGGAAATGCCCTGGGCTTTCCTCACCCCAAATACCATGCTTAAAATTAATTCTGTGGCCAGTCGAGATCTGGTATTTAAAAATTATCCGGCACCTTTTGTATCAGACTACAGTTTTAATGCGGTGACAGTTGTGGAACCGGATAAACTCGACAGTAACACCACCAGTACTCTGGCAAAGATGTTCAGAGTCATGGGACGATACACAAAAGGAAACACCGGGGAACTTACGGTACTTCATCCAGAAGAGATGAATGATACTGCCACATATTCAAACATTATTACAGCAGGGACTTTCCAGAATAACAGCTTTATTAAGAATAATAACAATAAACTTTTCTTTAAGTTTAATGAGGAAGGAACAACCTTCCAATCCAATGAAAAACTCATCATCGACCCGCTTTATGGTGTCAATTTGGGTTCTGCTCAACTCATTGATTCAATGTACAATAAACCAGGAAGAGCGGCGCTTATGGTGGCTGCCACATCAGATGCGGGACTGACCGCCATTGGAAATAACCTCGGGGAAACGAAAAATCTTCAGAAACTGACCGGGGATGCGGCTTTAGCGGATGTAAACGGCAATGTACTGACCTATCAGTTTAAAGAGCCGGTTAACCCAACCATTTCAGCGATCAAACAAATTTCTGTAAGGGAAGATGCCCAGATTTTCATATTAGCAAGCGTCATGTTCCTGATTCTTTTAACGGCGGGGATTGTATTTGTTGTTCGTAAGAACGGCATTCAGCTGAAAAAGGGAGGATGGAAAAAATGAAAAATAAAGATCAGGTATTATCCGATCTTGGACTTATTTTCTTTTTAGTGTTGACATTTGTCACCATTGTTTTTACGGCACAGGACTCGTCAAATTATATCCTTAATTTAGTCATGCTCAACATCACCTTTCTTGTGATTATCATCACTTATTTTACAAATATCACACTGGGTTTGGTTACCAATGGAATCGTGATTTTTGCTTATATTTCCTATACCATTTTCTTAACCTTGGGGTTCGGGGAACCGGTTGAAGCCAAGACTTATTTTTGGATTGTTGCATTGCCGCTATTTACCTATGTAGTCAGTTTAATGACCGGGGGAAGTTTAGCTCTTCAAAAAAAGATGAAAGAGTTGGAGGAAGAAAACGTCAGTCTGTCAACGGTAGATCCTGTTACTGGCTTGCGTAATTTACGAACGTTTGTCAGTGATGCGAAAATTTTCATCGGTATGGCAACACGAGGTCAGATACACTTATCGTTGATGATGATTAAATTCAGACATTACAAAGAAATCAAACGAATTCTTGGGGAAGACCGATTGCCGTTGTTTATCAGACAGATATCAGAGGCAGTGGTCCGGAGTCTGCGTGTGGAAGATACGGTATATCTGATGGAAAAAGATGACATCACCTTTGGGGTTTTTCTAATTTCCGATTCAGCGGGGTCTCAAATTGTTGAAAACCGGATTAGAGACCAAATGAAATCCGAAGAATTTTTTACCATAACGGCACCTTATGATGTGGAAATTGACCTAAAAATCGGAATTTTTCACTGCGATACCTGCGAAAAAGGAGTGACAGTGTCTCCCCTTGAGTTTATCGAAAAAGCCAGAAAAGAAATGGAATACGACGTGGGTTAAAGTGCTGACTATTTTTTAAAATAGTCAGCAATGGCTTCGCAAATGCGAAGGGAAGCCTGGCCGTCCCCGTAGGGGTTCACGGCATAGGCCATAGCATCATAGTCGGCTGGGTTATCCAAAAGATTTTGGGTGACTTTTATAATGTTGGTTTTGCTCACACCACCCATGACCACAGTTCCAGCAGCCACGGCCTCAGGGCGTTCCGTTTCATGCCGAAGCACCACCACTGGTTTTCCCAGAGCCGGGGCTTCTTCCTGGATGCCTCCGGAATCAGTAAGAACCAAATAGGTGCGGCCCATGAGGTTGGAAATCTCAGCGTAATCCAGGGGAGGAAGAATATGCACCCGATCAAGCTCTTCCAGTAATGGAAGGGCTTTTTCTGCGATAAGAGGATTGGGGTGCATGGGAAATACAACTTCAATATCGGGATTAGTAAGAACCAGTTCCCGAACGGCAGAAAAGATATTTTCCATGGGTTCTCCAATATTTTCCCGACGATGGGAGGTTAGAAGAATTACCCGTCTATTTTTATAATCCAGGGCGTTAAGCTCCGGGGTTTTAAAGCGATAATCATCTTTCACTGTCATTAGTAATGCATCAATGACGGTATTGCCGGTGATTACAATGTTTTGTGCCGGAATGTCTTCTCTGATAAGATTATCCCGATTGCCCACGGTGGGGGAAAAATCAAGATCGGCTAACTGACCGATGAGGGTTCGGTTCATTTCCTCAGGATAGGGGGAGTATTTATTTTTCGTCCGGAGGCCAGCCTCCACATGGCCAATGGGTATTTGCTCGTAGAAGGCGGAGAGGGCAGAGGCAAAGGCGGTGGTTGTATCCCCGTGGACTAAAATCATATCCGGAGCTTCTTTTTCAAAAATAGGCTTCAGCTCTTCTAAAATACTGGCAGTGAGATAGGAAAGCGTCTGGCCTGGTTTCATCAGATTGAGATCATAGTCTGCCTTGATGGAAAAAAGATCAAGCACCTGGTCAAGGATTTCCCGGTGTTGGGCGGTCAGTGTCACTAAGGTTTCAAATCGGGCATCTTTTTTTAAATCAATCACAAGAGGCGCCATTTTAATAGCCTCAGGCCGGGTTCCAAAAAGAATCATGATTTTAATTATTTTCATCGCCACTCACTTTCTAGTGTTCATTATTCATTATAAACCAAACCCAAAAGAGCCTGAAGATTATCATAGGAATAGGCATTGTAGTTGTAACCGAATCCTCCGTAAAAGGTGCTTTTAGTATCGGTATCCTGATGTTTTTTTAGTTGGGTTAGGGCATTGCCTGTCAATAAATCATTTCCAAGTGCGGCACCAATCTGTGCCGTAATGCCATAAGCCGCCGAGGACTCCTGGTTATCCAGAGCTTCACCGGTCTTAGGATCATAGTAAGAGTAAAGGGTTCCGGCTAGTGTATTTTCTTCCAGCCAGTGGATGGCTTCGGGTGAATAAATACCAGCCTGGGCTAAATTCAGCATAACCATGAGGCTGTCCAGAATATTGATTTTTCCGTCTGCATCCTCATAGATGCCTTTTTGAGGGTTATAACTTTTATGATATAAGGGAAGGGTTTCCCCGATAAAGCTACTCAACAGAATTTTCTTGTTTAAATTAAGGGCTTCTTCAACTTCAGGCTTGGCCTGGGATAGGGTGGTTAACGCACTGAGGTTGATGTACGTCATTTCGACTGAGGTATCTGTTGTGGGTTCGGATGCCCCGTAATAACTGATGAGATAATTTGATGAAAATCCCCGGGTAGGTAACTGATTTTCAATTGTATCAAATAAGTGGTTGCCAGAATTGTTCAGGGGCCACTGTTTTTTGGCCATAGACAGGGTTTGATAAATGCGCAAATCATCAATGGTTGCGGAAACATCAGTGATGGGTTCGCCACCATCAACGATACGCCACAACAGAATATCATTGTCCATAAAGTTCCTGGCAATATAGTCTGTTGTGGCATTAAAGAGCTGGACATCCTTGGTTAATCGGGCATATTCCAAAAGCAGGCCCATGGATTCAGAAAGAATTTCATGCCCGGTAGACAAATCGGATGTTTGGGAACTATTCTGATAATTGGTATAGATCCCTCCTAAGGGGGATGTTAAACGTTTCTGAATAAAGGCATAACAGTTAATCGTTTCAGCCGATAAAGGGTTAACAGCTGAAAGAGGGCTAGCTGAAACAGTTGTGTAATTCGCAAGATCAGTTGTGTCCTTTTGATGGGGAACACAACCCGTCAGGGTAAATAATAAAAACAAAAGAATAAAAGCAGAGCTATATTTTTTTGCCATATTTAAACTTCTTTCTAAACTTTACTTTGTTTTTAATCATAACCTTTCGAACCAGATTTACCGTGGAAGAAACCAGAATAATTCCCATCGCAAGGGCCCCGGAAATAAGCAGGGTTTGAATGCCTGCTTATTTCCGGGATCAATATCTTCGTTGATGAAATATAACATGGTATAATAAATGCCACCTCCGGGAACCAAAGGGATGAGGGCGACGGCAAGATAAATGGTAGTGGGGGATTTCGTAAATCGCGCCATGATTTCGGCATAAAGAGCGATGGCAATGGTTGCAACTATATACGGGACTACATCGTTAGAAATGATTAACTGAATCACCACATATACCAATTGACCAATCAGCCCCCAGGGCGGAGAGAAGAAGCTTTTTTTTGGGTATGTTAAAAACAATGGCAAAGGCAAGAGACGCACCAAAAGCATAGAGACACGTAGATCTACAAATTCATCGGCTTATCCTCCCTAAAAAGGTCTTAAAAGACTGAGTGGTACGGCCTACCCCAGCCGCAATCCCGGCTCCAATGAGCAAGACTTCCATACCTTTTGTCAAACCGGAAAGATAATCACCGGAGATCACATCCCGTATGGAATTGGTGATGGCAAGACCGGGAACCAGGGTCATAATGGAGCCAATAATAATGGTATTCATATTACCGGTTAGAGCCAGCTGGGCTGCGGCTACAGCAACCGTTGAAGCAATAATCCCGTCAACGATATTGATGAAAAAGCTGTTAGACTCCAGTATATAATATTTAGCCAACGTTGCCTGGCTCAACTTAACTTATTGTCTTAACTTATTGAATACTCGGAAAAAGTGTGAAATCAATCAAATTTTCATCGCCCTTCTGAATCAACAGGAGTGCGAACGGGTTGTATTTTTATTATGCTGCTGCGTGATGAAAATCGATCACAGAAATTTTGCTGGCCAGTTTTTTTGTAGTATTTATAATGGTTTCAAGGGTTTCCATGGTTTCGTCACTAAAATATTTTTCGCCGCATTGTTCACACTCTTCGCAGGGAACGTTTTTAATTATGATCAGGCAGTTTTTATAATTCACGACATGGGTCGTGATGCTATCAAATAAATTTCCTTTACAGTAAAAACACATGATTATGATTCCTTTCTTGTTTTCATGTCAGCTTTGAATTTTTGTATGTTGAGGTAGTAAGCGGTGATGATGTAGATGAAATCGAAATCGAATCCGACAACAACATGGATAATTATTCCATTTATGGTTGAACAAAATATAAGGCAACTGGGGTTTGGGTAATCCTCTGGGTGTTGCTCAATAATCTCACCAGTAACAATGCAATGGGTAATATCATGTTTGCTGATATCCCGCTCTTGAATGCGTTGAGCTACATGAGTAGTCCATTTTATTTTTCATTTGAGGACAAAATCCCTTAAATCGATTACTTTCATCTTTTATTCCCAGAACCTTTCCGGTAGTTATAGTTTATCATGATTATAGCAATGAAACGCTTAAAAAGAAACAAAAATTTGATTGATCTATATCTATAAAAAGAAATTAGAATATTGACGGTGCCAGGCTCAAAGAGTTGACCGAGCCTGTGAAACATCCGAAAAACGACCATAAAATCAGTGCTTTTTTAGCATCTTGAATAATCATTCAAGATATTAAGGAGAAGTTTTCTAATTAACAGTTATTTTTCTGGTGAAAGTTAAAAAAAAGCGATATTAAACATATAAACAGCTGGTATTCTCGCTTTTTTTCGTTTAAGTCGTTACCTTTTTTGTTGGAGGGCATAACAAATTAACCATTCTTATAATTTTACAGGCCATGTTTGCCATGATGATATGGATCTTTGCCCCTCTGAGTCTGACGTATCGGCATCTTCTCAACCCATGATTTCTAACCATTGTGGCAAATCGTCGCTCCACCTTATACTATAATGTGCACGCATTTTCAGATAAAAGATTAAAATTACTCAGATAAATCCTCTGATTTGAAAAATTGTTATTTGGAAATTTAATTATGATCAATAATTAACGTGCTGGAGGCAACTGATTGATAAGAAGTTTAAGAATCGATAATGCTACCATGCACAATTTGTGCACATCAGGGATAACATAATGAGCTTAATGGACATGTTAGTGAAAAAAATAGTATATAAATAAAATAAATTTGAATAATTGGATTGAGAAAACGAATGAATTTCTTGCGAATCGTGTATTAAAGCGGTTTTAAGCGTTTATTCATGCCGATAATAATTATCACTGTAAAGTGGTGCGGCCCTCCGCCACCCAGAAAAGTGACTATATTTTGATGCGAATTATAGGAATTCGCCGAATAATACGATAATTTCTTAAGTGATTCTTAATTAAAATCGACCTTTTGCCTTGATTAATGCCGTGCATACGGGAGGGTACGCCCAGAGCACACCATTATTTCGCATATTAGAGCCGTTTCGGCTCTTTTTTTGTTTGAGGAATACCTTGCGTATGCACGACAACTTTAATGAAATTATAAATATTCACCCTTAAAAAGGGTGTTTTTTTTTTGAAAAAATATTAGTATTTTGAAAAAATGGATTTTCATTATTTCTGTTGGGTTTTCCAAAGTGCCAGCTGATGATTAAGTGGACATGCTAAATATACCGGTTAATGGAACCATGGTGTCCGGCGGTTGTTTCCAACCGTACCGTGTAGGAATCATGGATAATCCGATGAAGTATCGCATTTATAATTGATGTCTCGGTATACTTTTTGTACCAGCCTGCAGGAGCAAATGAGAACAAAAATTGATGAATGCTTTTTTCCTTCTATATTTACCTCTTTTTCCTGCGGTGTGGGACTGGACTTTTATGATATCACTCCAGCCAGTCAATTAATGGTTAGTCTCCTCGCCAATTATAGAAATGATTTTCAGTGACATTTTCTCCATTTAAACAATAGTCTTGTTATTTCCGGGTGCTTTTACCTTATTTTCGTCCTGCTTTTTGTCTTGTTTTCAATTGAAAAATGTTCTTCAAAAATTAATAATATCAGTATTGTATAACTGAGATAAACCATTGCATATCATACCATTAAAACCGGAGGAAACCCCTGGCTTTTTTTTTCAAAAAAAAATAGATTCATTGTTATAAATAGATTCATTGTTATAAGTTGGGATTGCAGTGTAATGTGGTTAATAAGAATGATTAAGAAAAAATGACTGGCAGTAAATTATCGGATCGAAAAGATTCAAGAAATTCGACGAGTAAATCTAACCGGACACGAAACAGAAGTGATTTTTGCCGATGTTGCACAGCTGATTGAAACTCTGATCAGTTGATCAGACGGAGTCAGACAGTCTTTCGAGTACAAAGTCAACGCTTAAAGTGCATCATCCTGCAGCCGATAAAGGATTACGGGTTGCCTTTATTAACCTGAATTTATGATACGGGGAGGATCCTGAATGATTTTATTTTGTTTTACAACCGTGTGTATTAGTAAACAAATGATTTGAAAATTAGTGAAGAAGAAGCCATAAATGAAATAAAAAGATGTTCGGGCACAAAGTTTGATTCAACTATTTCAAGGGTATTTATTGAAATGGTTTTAGGCAAAGACTGGGAAACGACTAATCAATAGGAGGCTTAGTTTGAAAAAATTTACGAAGATGATAATACTTTGAGTATTCCAATGGAATAGTGCACCCTTTCCGATGATTGAGAGCAGTGTTTTCGATGATTCAGAGCAGTGTTTCCGGAGCCAGTGCAGTTGCGTTATAATTGTTTTATGCACAAGCAATTGTGTAAATACAATTATGGAGGTCGATAATTATGGTAAATTATCGAGAAATAATCCGGCTGAAAAGCCAGGATTACAGTAACACAAGTGTTGCTACCAGTACTGGGAGCTCACATAACACGGTTGCCAAAGTTTGGCAGCTGGCGCAGGATAAAGACATTTCATGGCCGATTCCAGATGAACTGACGGACCTGGATATGCAGGCAATTCTTTATTCCGGTCGTGCCTGCATCAATGGCAGAAAACTTTCTAACTTTGAATGCATTCATAATGAACTGGCTAGCCCTATGTGTTAGCATAGGGTGGGGTATATTTCATTACTTAACAGGTAGATAATTTAAATATTTTTTTTCGCATTCTTATCAGTATATTTGCGTTAAGCATGGCAATTCGCACTATAAATATTCCCCGCATTCTGCAATATAAAACCATTGGAAATCAGTACCATATTTCACTAATACACTAATTCTACTTAAAAAAAGGGGAACTGCTGAAGACTTGAAAAGAATTAGATCCATAAAAAAGGGGTATATTTCAGGTAATCTTATTTTTTATTCGGACCACTTTGAATATTCTGATATTTTAAATCACACCTATTCTGATATTCAATATTTTTCCGAAAAAAATGATAACTTCATTCTTATGTCCAATTCCAATAAAATGGTTTTTCTCATTAGAAAAAATCTATTCATACAAGGTGATTCTGAAGAATTTGGCCAATTTTAAATAAAAAATATAAGCCATGACTACAAATATCAAAAGACGAAAAAGGAACGATTGTAGCAAGTACTTATTCTACAAACGTTCCTTTGATTCTGTTTTTAACGTGTTATTCCTGATCTGAACAGAAGATCTGTTCTTAGTATTTGAATTGCTTCCGAATAATCTGGCAATCCCTCTAAAACTTTTAACTTTGTATCATCTATAAGTGATTGGTACATTTTCTTTCTTATTGATTGTTGTCCTTCTTCATTGACTTCCAACTGAACATCTTTGAAAAATTTGCTGTTATTGTAATCATATTCAATAGAAATCAAGCCTTCAACATAAATCTTAAAATATTTTGCTGCTACTTCTAATTGCTGCTTTTTAATATATAGGTTACAAAGATTGTAATCACCTGAATGCAGTCCAGTATTAAATATACTTTGAATATTACGAATCGTGTCTATAAATATTTTTGCTTCTTCGTAATTTTCTTCTTCAATAACTATGTTTGCTATAGTAGTGAGCATAGCCGTGCTTTGATTTAAATATAATAGTAGTCTACCTTCGCACAGGATTTTTGCTTCACTATTTTTGCCTTGCCGTTGCAAAAGAATAGGGTAAATCGTCATGGGATCTATAGATGAAGGTAAAAGTTCTTTTAACGCTTTTTCACTTTCATCGTAGTTTTCTAACATCAACTGAATACTGGAAATAAAAAACAAAGCTTGGGAAACATATTTAACATCTTTACTCATCACAACTTGCTCTAACAATTCAAGAGCGTATTCCATTCTTAATCTATAGAGTTCTTCCGACTCTTCAGCTGATGCCATTGAATACATTTGTATAAGTCCGGCAATTGACAATTTAAGATGAACACTATTAGGAAACTCATTTAATAGTTCTTTGCTTTTTTCTTCTCCATCATTAAATCCTTTTTGGATAAAAACTTCTGTTAAATTTTCCTTAATGTCAAGCAAATCGGCTTCTGATAATTCCGGATTATAAGATAACAGTTCATCTAAAGAACCATTTAATGCACGTGCCAAAGGTGCAAGTAGCGCAATATCTGGAAGCGAATTTCCAGTCTCCCATTTACAAACAGCACCTGCCGAAACTCCAACCATATTTGCCAACTGTTCTTGTGTAATGCCTTTTTCTCTTCTCAGTCGTAATATCGTATCACCGATAATTAATGTGTTCATAATAAACCCCCACTTTAGTTTAGATTGTTATAATAAATATATTATAAGCTGCATCACAAAACTGAACAATGGAGGCTAACTCATAATAACGTTAATAAAATTGAGTGTGGCTCAATCTTCAATTTGATGTTCATATGAGAATTATACAAATTGTATACAACCATTTGCTTTATTAAGATTAAACCACCTGGCTCTATCTTTTATTAAGTTAAGAAAGTCTGGCACTGGAAAGTCTAATTGTGTAACTTTCATTGTAAAAAACAGTCCTGCTACAAGGTAGCTTATTTTATCGAATTCGATTTGTATTCAGCAACGATGAATAATAAAATTATAGTATCGACATCTTAATTCAAATATTCGAAAAATTTCTAATGCTTTTGACACGATCTTTTATTGCATTAAAAAAACCTTTACAGGAGCCCTAGACCAGGTGTAACGCTTTCCCTGCTTTGGGCTGAGTCCTGGCGAGCAGTGCAGAAATGAACAGGTCATTTCTTACCAGCATTCTCAGTTTAACAAGAAGTACCATGCTTATGCCGCATCCAATAAAGCGACACTGCGCATTAAACGTAAGCCAGGTGAACTCATGGAAGTCGTCAGGGCAGGAAACACACTTTCTGTATTTGGTGAAGTTGAATGCATCCCCTCATGAAGGAGGCACCCCTCATGAACAACAACTGTAACGACTGCGATATCCTCTATCAATTCTGCAAGCTGGTCGATGTCATGATAAAAGACATCCAACATCTGGAAGCTGAAACCGTTCGTTATCGTTATGCATTGAGCCGTTATCTGCCCGATCCGGATAAAACAAATCTCCAAAGTGAGATGCTGTCAGATCTGGCAGGCTGCTATTGCTGGAGTGAGGCTTACCAGGAATACGTTCAATTGTTTTATAATAAACAGGATCCAATGGAATCAGATACCTATGTCGATCATATGATTCGACTGGCACATGGTCAGGATTAACCTGATATTAACTTATTAATTGCACTCTGTCCGGAAACATTGCACTCGTTTTCCGGAAAGGGTGCACTATCTGAGTGGAATACTCAATACTTCTCAAATCTTATGTGGGATAAATTGCTGGGCCCTGGTAGCACCATGGGTCACGCTTTGATTACTGTGGTATTCAAAATACAAAAAAAGGAGTCATAAGCTTTTACTTATAAAGCTTATGACTTTTAATGATATTTAAATTATTTAAGCAAAGATTTAATGGCAGTTAATTCTTTACTTAGGCTCTCATCCTTCATCATTTCAAGGGCAGAATTAAGTAATACACGAACATCGTACTGTCCTTTATAAATAGGGGTAACTGTCTTATTTAAATTCAAGAATTTATAAACAGCAGTTTGTGCACCTCTTACGGAATAATCCATAGTAAATACTACATCATCTGCTATTTCACAGAACTGTCCAAGTAATGCTAAGTTAGTTGAACCTTCTGGTATATTTGCCGGTCTATCACCTTTTGCTCTCGTTAAAAATTGTGCTGTTGTGAAAGGTAATATACAGGGTATACAAATAGATGTTTTAAGAATCTTCTTCATATCATCTTTAAAGTTCAGGTGATATAATACCTCGGTTAATATTTCTTCACCAGTACAATCTACCATTCTCTTCTTTACGAAATCACCTTTTGCATATGGGAACAAAGAATATCCCCAGATAATTTGAACACTATCAGGTTGACTAAGAAAATGTGGTTGATTGTGTAAAACTATTGTCATTAACCATGCAGAATCTTTAAATGTCATATGAGCACCCGTTCCCGGTTGATTTCCTGAGAATTCTACTATTTTCTTAAACATTATTGGGTCTTTAAGGGTAACTGTGAAAGACTCCCACATTGATTCTTCTACACGGTCATCAAAAACCTGTGGTTTACCAAACTCAGGACGTCCTTCAGCGATTTTCTCCCAAAGCTCCCATGCTCCACCTACATGCTTGTCATTAATCTTTGCTGGAGTAGTCATAGATCCAAGGCTTGAACCAGCAGTTAAAGAACCGATCGTAACAAAAGCAAAATCCTTCGCTCCAATTTCTATTCTACTTTCTTTCCCGTTTTTAACACATTTGAATGCAGTAACTGTAGTTTCAGTATCTGATGGCTTAAATTCTAAATCAGTTATTCTACAGTTTAATTCAAAATTAACACCTTGTGACTTTAACCATTCTGTCATAGGTAATAACATTGAATCATATTGATTGTATGGTGTGCGACGTATTCCAGATAAATCTTTTAAACGTGGTAATTCCTGGATAAATCTATGAACATATCTCTTTAATTCTACAGCACTGTGCCAAGTCTCAAATGCAAAGAGTGTCGTCCACTGAAGCCAGAAATTTGTTTTGAAAAATGATTCCGGGAAACACTCTTTAATCGTTTTTTTACCCAAAGAATCTTCAGAAGCAACCATTATATCCATTAATGCCATTCTATCTTCACGATTAAACCCCAACGTTGATACATCAGTTATTTTAGCATCATTATCTATTAATCTCGCTTTTGCAGAAGTATGAATTTCTTTGTTAAAAGCATTAAATTCATCCATTATTGAAACTTTAGGATCAGTTAATGAAGGTATACTTTCCATTATTCCAAAAGTACAAGTATAAGCTTCCCTATCAAACATTCTTCCACCACGGATTACATAACCGTGCTCAGCGTCACCATTTCCATCCATGCTACCACCTGTGATATTTAATTCTTCATATATATGAATATTTTCAGCTGGAACATGTCCATCTCTAATTAAATATACTGCAGCTGAAAGTGATGCAAGTCCAGCACCAACCATATACGCATTTGTTTTTTCGACATCAATAGTTTGATCAAAATTAAATTTCATTTTGAAATCCTCCATTTAAAAATTTTGTTATAAGCTATAAGCCTACAAAAAATTTGTATTTAACAAGTTAATCACTTGCTATAGGTTTATTATAACAATTATCAAAAATATTAAATACAATCAATTTTGTAAATCTGTCCAAAAAACATACATATAGCATAAAATGTATGAATATTATGTATGAACGGTTAGTTCCAACCGTACAGGACAGGGAGATCAAAGTCAAAGGCTTCTTGGTTGACGGTTCCCACTCGAATCTTACAAAGCCAACGTTTTATCGAAGAGTCAAAGAATACTATGGAGAATAAATCATGGTTCCATTGTTCCAGACCCCACTTATTGGTTATTTATGTTTGTCGCTATCTAAACCATAAACTTCCTGTATGGATTTATATTTTATAGTAATCTGTCAATATATTAGAGAAAGAGAGTTATGAACATGGAAAAGCTATTAATCTCTGCATAATGCCGTTAGTAAAAGAGGTTATTATTGTGGATTTTAGAAACAGTGGTGCGTCTGAGAAATTCAAATGTCAGAGGAGAGGGGGAATCGGTGATGCTGGGATGGGATACTATTCAAACGATGTTGTTTACAATATTATGTATATGTTTTATTTTCTATTTGTTTATGGGTATCTATACTTATACGAAAGATAAAGAATTAAAAGTTAATATAAAATATTTTGCTTTATGTATTTCTGTCAGCTTTTGGCAGGAACTCACGAGAACTTTTATGAACAGTTAAAATGATATATTAAGTAAAATAAAAGAAAGAATATCTATGAGTCGTGGTAAAAACAGTTTACAAGTAACTTGCTAATACACTTATAAGAAATACTCTATATATTGCAACTGCACCTAACTATAATGTGCACGCCTTTCCAGACAAGAAATTAATATTACTCAGATAAATCCTCTGATTTGAAAAATTGCTATTTGGAAATTTAATTATGCTCAATTGTTAACGTGCTAGAGGCAACTGATTTATAAGAAGTTTGAGAATCGATAATGCCACCATTCACAATTTGTGCACATCAGGGATAACATAATGAGCTTAATGGGTATGTAAGTGAAAAAAATAGTATATAAATAAAAAAAATGAATAATTGAATTGAGAAAACAATTAGAATTTCTTGTGAATCGCAATTTAAAGCGGTTTTGAGCGTTCGCGAATGTCGAAAATCAGCGATATTAACTATCACTGTGAAGTGATGCGGCCCACCGTCGCCAAGAAAAGTGACAATATTTTGATGCAAATCATAGGAATTCGCCGAATAATACGATAATATCTTAAGCAATTCTTAATTAAAATCGACCTTTTGCCTTAATTAATGTCGTGCATACGGGAGGGTATGCCCAGGGCACACCACTTTTTCGCATATTAGAGCCGTTCCGGCTCTTTTTTTGTTTGAGGAATACCTTGCGTATGCACGACAAATTTAATGAAATTGCAAGTATGCACACGTAAAAAGGGTGCTTTTTATTGAAAAGCAAAGAATTTGTTAAATAAAATAAAAATGATTAGATGAATAATTGATATTTTATGGATGTCGGTTCAATCCATAAGGTTATTTGATTTATATGTAGATTTTTTTCTTGAATATCGTGTGTATTATAATTAAAGAGGCTTCTTTATTATAAAAAATACATTAGCATTTTAAATAGCAACATCAGATGATTTAGGTGATGCGCTAAAATTTATCATTTATTCGGTTATTTTAGAAACAGGCAACAAAAACCTGATCGATCAGTGTGATGTCAATCATATCCCCTGGAGAGTTTTAATCACAGCGATTAAAACAGCGGGCTCAAAACTCGGATGCAGACTGATTCAAAGTCATTAACACTGATAATTACCAGCGTTGAGGCATTAGCGGTTGTTTTACCAATCAGTTTCATAGCAGCCCAGGCCTTTTTCGGTTCCGGATGATCCATTTCTTTGAGTCCTCTCAGCCAGTAATGCAGGGTAGATAATTTTACTGGATTCGCTTCACACCATATGACGGCTGAAAGGCCAGAATTGTGATAGTCATCATTCTGCTGGCGACGAAATATAAGTAGTTCATTCTTTGATAATAAAAAACATCCGCATCCCCGAGCGCACTATTCAAGTGGAGTATTCAGCCAGTTTCAATTGTAAATCAATATATGTATTGGTGGATCGTCTACACTTGACTGAACAGAAAAGATAAGGTCAAGTTTAAAAAGTCTATTGGCAAGATGATCCATCATCAATTACCATCCTTAGTGCGTTCTGCATATTCGATGCACTCAATTTAACGTGAATATCTCCTCATGAACCATGCTGTTCACAAAGATTGATATCGTTTCAATAAATAGCGATACTAGCCGGGGCTTTGTCAAATAGGACTAAAAAATATTGGTCAAGTGTCGGCCTGTTCCCGCAATAAATCGGCAAACTGTTCCGGCACAACAGGTCTGCTAAAATAATAACCCTGCATCTCGTCACAGGACTGATCCTTTAGGTAGTTCATTTGTTCGATTGTTTCAACACCTTCGGCCACAACTGTTAAACCTAAGGTTTCACCCATGGCAATGATAGCATGGGCAATCGCCTTGTCTTCAGCGTTTTCCGGAACGTTACGGATAAATGAACGGTCAATCTTCAGCGTATCAATGGGGAAATGCTTGAGCTGGGCCAGAGATGAGTACCCTGTACCGAAATCATCAATGGCCAGCCGCACCCCCATACTTTTTATTCTGGCTAATACATCCATCATTTTCGTAGGATTACCCATGATCATGCTTTCGGTAATTTCCAATTCCAATAGATTGGGTGCCATACCGGAATCGTTTAGAGCGGCTTTTATATCATCGATCAGATTGTTATCCGTAAGTTGCTGTAATGACAAATTTACCGCTATACAGACAGTGGGAAGCCCCTGCATTTGCCAGGCAACATTTTGAACGCATGCTGTCTTCAACACCCACTTGCCAATTGATATTATTATTCCTGTTTTTTCAGCCACTGGGATGAACTGCGTGGGAGTCACTGAACCAAGGTGTGGATTTTGCCAGCGAAGAAGCGCTTCCACGCCGGTTATGATGCCTGTTTTGCAGTTAACTTTTGCCTGATAATGTAAAGAAAGCTCATTTCGATCAAGTGCAAGCCGCAGATTTGTCTCAATAGCCAAATGTCCCATTGATTGTGACTGAATATCCTCGGAGTAAAATTGAAAGTTGTTTTTGCCTTCTTCTTTGGCACAATACATAGCCATATCTGCATGTTTCATCAGTAATTGTGCGGACTCGCCATCCTGAGGGTATAGGCTGATACCAATGCTGGCAGTTACACGGCATTCATCACCCAGCAGAACGATTGGTTTAAAAGTATTTGCAAGAATGTTGGTAGCGACACGTTCCAGATCACTCAACTTATGAACGTCCTCAATCAGAATAACGAATTCATCTCCACCCTGACGGCTGACAACATCTAATGCGCGCAGTGATTGCTTATAGCGTATGGCAATCTCCTGCAGCAGCTGGTCTCCTGCATCATGGCCCTTGGTATCATTGATTATCTTAAAACGGTCGAGATCAATGAAAAAAACTGCCAATTGCTGTTTGTGACGTTTCGCAGACTGGATTGAGCGGTTAAGAAGCTGGGTAAACATCAATCGGTTAGGCAACCCTGTCAGGCTATCGTGTGTGGCGAGATACTGAATCTTTTCTTCCGCGTTTTTATATTCGGTAACATCTTTGGATGCGAGGACAAATCCTATCCGAGTATCATAATTATCTCTGCATTCGGAAATGGATAGAATGATTGGAATTTTCACACCGTTTTTTGATATTATGGACGCTTCCACACCCCGTATCGGACAGGTGTTCAGTAATTCGGAAATATTTGCATTGTTTGATTGGCTATCCGAGAAGAAGACCCTCTCCAGCGGTTCGCCAACCAATTCCTCTTGGTTGTATCCCAGCAGCCTTTGCGTTTCTGGATTAAAATTTAATATCAATCCTTTTGGATTTGTCAGAATTACCGAATCGATGATTGTCTGAAACAAATTCTCTGCGATAAAAGATGGAGTCATTGCCATCAGCTGGTACTTGACAATTGCATAATAGATTCCAATCGACCAGATTGCTCCTGATACTGGGGTTATATCCGGGATATCCAATTCCAGGGTTGAGACTAATGCCGTGATGGCCAGACCTGTTAACAGCGATACTACACCTGTAATAATAAGTACCCTTGCCTGTTTTCGTTCTCTATGAGATATCGCTGTTTTTTGAAATTTATAGATAATAAATATGCTAACACTAATATATACCGTTACGTAAGCAATTGACGCCCAGAACCACATTGAATCTGTCCGCGCGGTTATTATCCAGCCATTGCTTCCGTGCAAATAAGCCTTTACGTAAAAATCAACAGTAATTTCCATATACGAGAAAATAATACTTGGGAGATAAATAATAATATACAACCACCATTGTTGTAATAGATTTTCTTTTTTTGCATATACTAAAAAGAAGTGAAGTACTATACCAATAAACAAATAGCATCCGACTGTACTTAGTTTGTACCAGAAAATGCAAGTCGCCTCGTCAAGCGCAAGTATATATAAAGCGGTAGCAAATGACCAAATGACAAGGCTCAAATTAAGGGCAAAGAAAAGTCTGTTTATAAGCGACCGCTTATCCAGCTGAATAACCTTGATTCCCAGAAAAACATATATAACAGAAAGAATTGTCAGTATAAGTGAGAATATGTTCATAATATCTTGTATAATAGACACATAGCAAAAGCTCGTGTACTCTCATACGCTCCTTTCTGAAATTTATGTTATAGTCACTGTGAACGCACCTACCATACAATTATACTATTAATTATCAATTATACAAGATAATTAGGGGGGTGTTTTATACGTAAGCGTAAAAGTGTGTACTGAAAGATGATATGCTCCCCTTAAAGTAGACAGATTAAATAAAAAAATCTGTTTATGATAAGGGGGGCATATTTTATGCCTACAAAAAGTAAGTTTCAACCCGAGGAAAAAGAACTGATTGTAAATGAATACCTAGCTGGCACCTTTGGAGTGATGGAACTATAATGTGCACGCCTTTCCAGACACGAAATTAAAATTACTCAGATAAATCCTCTGATTTGAAAAATTGCTATTTGGAAATTTAATTATGAGCAATAGTTAACGTGCTGGAGATAGCTGATTGAAAGAAGTTTAAGAATTGATAATGGCACCATGCACAATTTATGTATATCAGGAATAACATAATGAGCTTGATGGGCAGGTAAATGAAAAAAATAGTATATAAATAAAATATATTTGAATAATTGGATTGATAAAACGAATGAATTCTTTGAGAATCGCATATTAAAGCGGTTTCAATCATTTATTCATGCCGATAATAATTATCACTTTGAAGTGGTTCGACCCACCGTTACATAAAAAAGTGACAATCTTTTGATGCAAATCATAGGAATTCGCCGAATAATACTATAATTTCTTAAGCAATTCTTAATTAAAATCGACCTTTTGCCTTAATTAATGTCGCGCATACGGGAGGGTACGCCCAGGGCACACCATTTTTTCGCATATTAGAGCCGTTTCGGCTCTTTTTTATGAGCTTTTTCCAATCAAGCAGACACTGTTAAGTGCGATTTCCCCTTAACTTTTATCTTGTTTTCGTTTGAGTAACACATAATTTTTAAAATTATCAATATCTCGTAATTCTTCCTCACTCCAATCCTGGGTATCATGGTGAGCCGCAATGGTTTCAATCGACGAAGATGCTTTCGGGTCCAATCGCTCCAGTTTGTTTTTTTGCAGGTTGTTCATATCAATGTCAAGTGCTTCGCAGACTCTAACCGCAATATTAAAGGAAAGACTGCCAAAACCACGATAAAAGATGTTATTGATGGTTGAATAGGGCACATCAATACTGGCTGCAAAGGCCCGGATACTTTTATGTTTTTCTAAAATTAAATCTTTGAGTTGATCTTCAATCGTCTTACTCATCTTTTACACCCTTCACTTTTTTTATTTTCAATGGATCAAAGCAGATCACATACGGATCGACAATCACATAAAGGCCATATTTGTTTTTATAGAAAGCCAGGGCATTTTCTAAAAAAGATACCGGCAAATCCAGAAACTCCGATAGATCAAAAATATTCTGACAGCGGTTTAAATACGCATCAATAATGGAGGCTAGCGGCAATAGTTTTTCATAACTCCAGCAGCGGGCTTTTAATTCCTGCTTTCGATTGGATTGATCATTCTGATTGATGATATCCCCGGTTGACGTATAGTAATGTCCAAGCTCTTCAGCCAGGATGCACTTTTTCTCCATTTGAGTTTCGATGCCTTTACTCAAACCGATGGTGGAATCAATATACAATGCCTTTAAATTACCATGAAACTCAATATCTTCGATAATCTCGATATTATTTTCTTCTGCTTCGGCAAGTAAAATCTCATATGATTTCATTATCTGTCTCTCCAATACGTGCAGCCTTATTTTAAATTTATTATACAGGAATACACGATAAAAAACAATTATAAAATACTCAATTGAAAAATACATTGACAATGATCTCAATTGAGTATATTATTAACGCATATGAACGGATGTTCTAAAATGACGAGAAAGGGTGAAGTGCATATGACAGATAATCATATGAGTGTGATCAGCTTAAAAGAAGAACTGAAAATTGAACGCGAAGAACAAATACGTTTGGAATATCGAAAAGATCGATTGACCAAAAAACTTAAATTTTATCGGCCCATTGAGGTTGAAGAAAGAAAAATTATAATTTCGAAATTAAAAATAATACAAAAGCATATATCCGAACAATCCAAGGTGGTGTTTTTACTGGAAAAAAGTATGGATATCATTAACGAAAGTATTGACAGGCTTCAGGGGATTGAAAAGAAGGTTTTTTATCTGCATCGCTTTTCCGGGAAAAGTCTGTTGGAAATATCAGAGGAACTTGGCTATGACTATGGATATATCCGGAAAATTTCGTCAAGAGCCCATAAAAAAATTCAGTGAAAACGAACAAAAAATGATAGTTCAACATAAGGTTAAAAAAACCGTGAAATAAAAGGGAACATTTTAGGAACTGCCTTGGAAGAAAAATTATGATAGTATTTGAGTGTCAGCTGATGCGTTAAGACGCATTTTATTGAAACAGGAGGTGATGATGTGTCTGAATTTCAGACAGTAATGACTTTATTGAGTATGATCGGCAGCATTTATTTTGGCTTCATCATCTACCGCAATGGTGTAAAAGATGAAGGGGACCAGCATGGTGTCATCAAGAATAAGATTGAACACATGAGCGAGCAAATCGGTGTCAATCAGGAAGAAATTAAGGAAATCAGAGACGAGATGGGTGATTTAAAAGAACGCCTGATACGCGTTGAGGAAAGTGTCAAACAAGCCCATCACCGCATCAAAGAAAATAAAAAGTGAGGAGGTAAAAATGAATTTTAAAGTACGATTAAGAAATAAAGCATTTTGGGTTGCCTGTATCGCATTGATTATTTTAATCCTGCAGTATATCCAAAGCATATCTGGCATGGATTTAAATATCACCGTGATTGATAAAATACTCAATGCCCTGTTACTCTGTGCAATAACCCTGGGAGTGATGCTGGATCCGACCACCCCGTCAATTAAAGATTCGCAGCAGGTTATGGAAAATAAAGAAAATGAAAGGGTGTGAATAAAGATGGCAATGGATTATTCAGAATTACAAATCAAACAAGCCTTAGTATTATGCAATATGACGGCAGAACCCGTTGAATCAATAGAATACGAGAAACAAAGAGACGCTGTTATCCAGGTTCAAATCAATGGCGGGATAGAAGCAGACGGTATTCCAGGCCCTGTGACCATCGGAGTGTTGTCTGAGCAGGTCAAAAAAATTCAGATTCAATTAAATGCAGCAGGAAACTGCTGCCCGGTGGATGGGATACCAGGACCCTTAACCGATGCCGCCGTTAGGTCGTTTCAACGAGAAAATGAGCTGGAAGAAGATGGCATTGTTGGTACTCAAACCGAAGCGCTATTACTGAGATCAGATCTAGCCAATACCACCTTTTATCGGGATGAACAGGTCATCGAACACTTCAATATGCGAGAGTTTCAATGTGACTGTAACGGTCGTTATTGTAACGGGTTTCCGGTGCCGATGAATAAAACACTCATTGAAAAATTGGAATCAGTCCGTCAATTTCTTGGAATTCCCCTCACTATTTCATCCGGCGTACGATGCGAAAAACAAAACAGTGACGTCGGCGGTGTGTGGGATTCCTATCATAAGCTTGGTCGAGCGGCGGATGTACAGGTTTATGAATCGAACGGTTACAGTGTGGATGCAGTTGCAGATGCCGGGGAGCAATCCGGACTTAAAACCATCCGATATTATGATTTGAGTTTTATCCATTTTCAATATAATGATTAAGGAACAAAAAGGGTACAGCATTAAAATCTGAAGCGAGTATAATTGGATTAGAAAGTGAAGTTGCTTTTTTAAATAGCCGACTACTGATAATGGCTTAAAACTAAAGCAGAAAAAAGGACCGGTCCTTCTGAATTGATAAGTGCACATTATTAATTCCATAAAATAATTTATGAAAGAAGGAATACAAAAATGGATCAAAAAGTATTAATGACACAGGTATGGTTAAACAATACCTATTTAGGAAGAAATGGTTATATAGATTGCGATGAAGATGGAGCAACCGGTAATGGGACAGTAGCTTCTCTAATTTCCGCTCTTCAGATTGAGATTGGTATTACTACACCAACCGGAGAGTTTGGACCTGCAACTGCGATGGCTTGCCTTACACTACAGAGTGGTTCAACGGGAAATGGGGTAAAGATTCTTCAGGAAGCCTTATGGTGCAAAGGTTTTTCATCAGCAGACTTAACCGGAACATTTGATAGTGATACGCTCTCAGGCGTGAATCAATTCCAGACTGAGGCCGGATTTACAGCGAACGGTTTTGTCACACCAAAAATTTTCAAAGGTATCTTGAGTACTGATGCTGTTGTCTTGATTTCAAATGGAGATAACCGAATTAGAGAAATTCAGAGGAATTTAAATAAAAACTATAGTGATTATTTTTGGAAAGACTTGAACATTGTTCCCTGTGATGGTTATTATGGTCGAAACACCTGTAATGCATTTTTGTATGCATTCCAGGTAGCAGAGGGAATTAGTGAACCTAACGGTGTTTTCGGGCCAACAACTGAAGATTTAGCTCCAATCATTTCTATATGGAGTGGTGAAACAGAGCTTGTTACCTTATTACAGTATCTATTGTATGTCAATAGCTTTGACCCTGGCGATTTTGACGGTGGCTTTGGTTATGGTGTAGAAAACAAAGTAATCGCTTTCCAGGAAATGATGGCTTTAGATGCAGACGGAATTGTAGGCCTGTCAACATGGGCAGCATTACTTGTCAGCAAAGGAAATGTTAATAGAAGTGCGGATGCAGTAGATACAACTTATCGTATTGCACCAGAAAGAGCAAGTTATTTAAAAGATATCGGAATTAACTATGTGGGGCGTTACCTTAGTGGTTATTGGCCGGTAACATTGACAGAAATCGATAGTATATTTGCGGCAGAGCTCCATTTCGTTCCTATTTTCGAACGCTCTGGGAATGATGAGAATGCGAATATTGTCACTGAAATTCAGTATTTTACAAATATTCAGGGAGAAAAAGATGCTTTATATGCAATTGAGAAAGCTGATCGCTTGGGATTACCAGGAACAACGATCATTTATTTTGCAGTAGACTTTGATATATACGATTATGAAGTTGAATCAAATATTATCCCTTATTTTAGTTCATTAAAGACAACACTAAATCAAAATTCAGATTATCAGGTAGGTATCTACGCATCACGAAGTGCATGCAAAAAAGTTGCCAGTGCAGGTCATGCAGCAGCAAGTTATGTTTGCGATATGTCAACAGGTTTCTCAGGAAATATTGGCCAGACGATCCCATCCAATTGGGCATTTGATCAATATGCAGAAGTAATGGTTGGACAAGGATGGCTTGCGATGGAAGTTGATAAAGTTATTGCTTCTGGAAGAGATAACGGTGTCGACTCAATTATAGTAGCAAATTTGCCTCGAGTTCTTTGTGAATATACACTGGAAGCTCTCGGCTTTTCACCTACTCTCGGTTGGGCAAATGATGTGACCTATACCTTTTCCACTCCCACAGTAGATATTCAATATAAAATGGGAATAAGTGGTGAGTTTACACCAATTGTCGACAAAGATGGGATTCCATCTAATAATAAAGCAACCTTTTTGATTAATAATGGTAGTTTTGATGAAGCTGAATTTTCCAGTGCACAATCAATTTTTAATAATATGGATGTTAGTAATCAATTAATTTTTGGAGATTCCGGAACGTTACAGCCAGCCGTTTCAATTGCTAATACAGTTAGTCATGGTTCGATGACCATTGCTTTTAAAACGGATGTTGCAGGAAATCTACAATTTGACCTCCTACTTGAGCAGGACATTCATGCAAGCAGTACCGATACGGAAACTGTATATGTTGAAGTGACTTATACAATCAAAAAAACTTCAGTCAATTCAAATGAACTGAGTGAGATTCAAGAGGGTATAGTAGCATTGTATGGAGTAATTGGACTTGTCTTTTTAGCTTTAATTTTGTTTGCATTAACGCCAGAAACAGCTGGGGTATCTGCAATTGCGGGTCTATCCATATTAACAGTCTTAGCAACAACTCAGGAGTAAGATTTAAAAAAACAAAGGAACTATTGCAGAATGATTTAAATGGAATCATTTGGGGCAATAGCTCCTTTTTTTTTTAAAAATTCAATCGATCGTGTCAGCTTTATGCTTTTCACTTGGTTGAGCAGCTTGATACTTTTCATCCAAAAATGCCCTGAATTCTTCAGGTGTGCCTTTAAGGAAAAGAGCTTTCTTAATGAGCAAAACCATTTTTACAGCATGAGAGACGACGATAAAATGATCATCCTTTTCGTAAATATATTGAACCAAATATCTATTGTTCAATATATCTGAGTACTCAAAGTGATCCGGATAAAAAATCAGAGTACCTGAAATATGCCCCTTCTTTATTGTCCTGATTCTTTCCAAATCTTCAGCGGTTCCACTTTTTTTAAGTAGGAATAGTTTTTTTAGAGTAACATTATATTGAGTTCCAATGGTACGGTATTGCCAAATACGCGGAATGTTAAAAAAGAAAAGAGTCGTAGCCAGAAAGTATACAGGTATACAAAGACGCAGAAAAATATTCATATAATCTGGATAAAAAAATGGAAAAAAGAGCATAAAAAGAGATGGGAAAAAACCTACAACAAAAAGGAAAAGAGCGGCTACTCTTGTGCATTTATCCTTAGTTGACTTGTACCGATAATTATAACAAGCTTTAAGAAGTTCTTCTTTAGTACAGTCAATTTGAACGATGAATTTAGGTTCCAATTTTTAAACCCCCGAAATTACTGGCATTTTGATTTTATAAAATGTGATGGAAATAAAATCAAAGAAGTCGATATCTTTATTTTAGCATTCGTGTGGGGAAATAGCTCCTTTTTTTTAAAAAAAATATTTCAATATTTCTCATGGTTGCAGGATTTTGATTATCGATTTTATTCATCAACACATAGGGAATAAGTATGAAATTAACCCCAAAAAGGATTAGGTTTGGAAATCGGGTTTAGAGCGTAATTGCCAATAGTAGCGCACCTTCTCCGCCACTAAAAACTACGCATCAAATATGATGTTAAAATAGAAACCTGTTACGTAAAAGTAGCAGGTTTTTTGTTTTGTGAAAGAAAAGAAATACAATTGAATAGAGGTTGTTTTTAGATTATAATAAAGGAAACAGTTAAAAAGAGCAAGAATTAAAAAATAACCAGAAAAGCCTTGGTAATACACCAGAAGATCAAGATAAATTCAAATAAAACAAAGGTGGACTTGAAATGGCACATATTGATTTACAATTAAAACTGACCACTGATTTGAACTATGCCCCTAAAGGTAGACAAAATTTAAAAAATATAGGAGATTATAATAAATGACAAGTGAAGAATTAAAAGATTTAAAAACAAGACTATGGCAAACAGCTGATCAACTACGAGTAAGTTCGGGTCTTAAATCATCACAATATTCAGCACCAATTTTGGGGCTTATCTTTCTGCGTTTTGCTGACAGTAAGTATTCTATATATGAAGATGAAATATTAGAGGAATACAATAAAACAAAAGGAACTAGAGCAGAAAAACAAATACGTGAGATCTCAACTATCAAGTGCGGCTTTTATTTACCAGAAATTGCCAGATATGAAACACTCCTTAATTTACCGGAAGAAGAAAACTTGGAAGAGAAAATCAAAGAACCAATGACAGACGAAGAGGTACAGGTATTGCTTTCGAAAACTGCAGATGATGCAAAGTGCGGCCAATTTGAGATGCTCAAAACCACATTTGTATTTGATGGTACAGCCCGGAATCCCCAGTGGCGGGGTGAAGAGCCGGATCATCTTCATTGCCTGATACCAGAATAAAGCGATTAGGAATAAAATCCACATAATATATTTCAATTAAAGAAAAAG